>Ga0214477_100350_pt1 | contig 32619 bp, 28 predicted proteins | sample M1_20Mar14CPVII9_FD_165058 | JGI IMG/M metagenome (GOLD analysis project Ga0214477, IMG submission 165058) | Marine eukaryotic communities from Monterey Bay, California, United States - M1_20Mar14CPVII9sort6BwellC16 | ecosystem: Environmental > Aquatic > Marine > Unclassified | place: USA... | reverse complement strand
TAAGTCTGATCGTTACCTTCACATCGATATCTATCCAAAGCGATGGCTCATTGCCAACTACATCATTAACACCTACAACATTCAGAGCATTGGCGGCAGATGTTACAATGATGTTCTTCTATAACATCTTGTAAATCTTCTATGATGTGTGGTATGTCGGGATCATTAGTGTTAGTGTCATAGTTAATTGGTAGTTGCGGTGATGCTATCAACTTATGTACCTATGTGTGTTATAAAAAAGCGAGGGAGATATGTTTCTGAGCTGATAATTAGCTAAGATGATGACGACAGGGAGAGAGCGTGGATAGATCAATCATCTGAGAAGAATTAGCAAATATATGAACAATTAGTAGGTTATTATGCTTGATACAAAGTGCATCCAAAGATACTAAACTTTTGTTATTGCATGATATGATACATATATTGACATTGAATAAATACCAAAATTACCTTCTAATACTATGATATCGATGCACTCGTCGTCCAAACCACATGTTAAGTTTTTCTCTGTTAACAATCAAATCATCTCGTCATATCTACCTACCTATCCAGTCACCACGAGCATTGCTCTCTATCTCTAGTACTCTTCGAACTCGATATCTTGCCGCAATCTAAACTCCTTTTAATCTCTCACTCACAAACTCCCAATCGCAAGTTTATTCATTAGATATCAACATGAGGGGAGGTATTGAGTTGGCATAGTCAAGAAGTGGATGTAGGAGGAGCTCAGAGACAAAAAATATCTTTAGAGTTGCGTGTGGTATCCTTTTTTTTACTCAAGCTCTGTCAGTACGAGTTTAATCCTTATTTCCGCGCGCCCCAAAAGTAACGCTCAAATCTCTAAAAAAGCGCACTATAGGTATCTTGGAAGTTAAACATATTTTACTGTATCGTTCATTCCAGGACACAACACCATGGTGTAGAGCATAAAGAGAGGATCATTTCGATATAGGATAGTCGATATCAGAAGTGGCATCTTCATGGCCAAAACTCGCCTCAAAGGCCAAACTAGTGTTAGCAAAATTCTCCCTCAAACATCTCGATAGGCGTTACTTTGATATGTTGCTTCACCCTATTGCGCAAATCGCGAACCATAGGGTATACAAGGTCGCCAACATGTATATGGAGGGGGCTGCAGTCTTCTTTTTTACATAGAGGACCATTGGTTATATTGCAATACACCATACTGAGACGGTATCCATCAAACACTGCAATTGCAATTATTCAACTATTTACCATTAAGTGTCCATATCATGGCCATACGTCCTCCACCACCGGCGTTTGATGCATCAAATCATTTACCAATAATCCCTCTACAATATAATGTATCAATTTTACATTGGCGACCGGTGTAGGGAGAGATATCTACATTACAGTCACTGCAATGTTGATGTGGTGATTCTCTATTTATACGGTTGAACGTTCGTATCATGGCCGGCTACCATCTCCTACCAGTGTTTGATGCGTCAAATCATCAACCAATAACCCCTTTACAATATGATATGACTATTATGCATCGGCAGCTAGTGTATGGGGAGATATTTACAATAAGGCTATTGCAAAGAGGGGGTGGAGGTGGGTAGTGACCACCCTATTAGAGACATTACTGACAGCCTACACAACTTTAATACACCCAACCATACCCACTTGCCCCCTATACAACCTATATATAACTCTCATATCGATTAGAGGGCATTTAATTGGAGTACAACGTCGATTATACCATATAACTGGTATTTAGAAGACAGCAGCTGAAAAGTAACGAAAAATAGGCTTACTACAGACATCAAATAGAACTAGTTAAACTAAATATCTGATTAAATCGAGCTAGGATATTCTTAATAACTATATATACTAACATATCCTGCCGCAGGTTGGGTGGTATCACCTCAATTGTAAGCGTAGTAGCTGTCGGCAAGTAGGCGGCCATGATCACCAATTTTCATATCCCTAAAAACGCGCTCAGCTCAATTTTTTAAGTGGGACAGTATTAGTGAGCCTTAATAAAATTTTAACTATTTTAGACTATAACTGGGACGATCCACTAAGATCAAAGTAACGCGCGGAAATGAGTATTAAACTCGTATATTATGTCAAACATGACCATAGTCTTGCCCTACTGATGAGCCTTCTTCTCGGCATACTCAATAATCAATGACAAGAAGCATAACATCATATTGATATCGACAATATACTCTGCCACCTTTTTATATAATCAACCGCGATAGAGGATACAGCTTCCTTTTATGGATTCACCTCTCTTGAACTCTAATAACTCCGAAACATACCATACAGCAACAACTACAACCATTACTACAACCATTACAAATAACAATAATAATATGAGTGAATCAAATACAGTAGCAGATGGATATTCGCGTACAGATCAACGAATACCTATAGCAACATCAACAACGCCAGTGGCACCTCCATTAGATTTTGATTATAACGATGGTGTAGCTGAAAATTTTGATAATATACAACAAGAAGATGATAGTTATGATAACGAAAGTCGTGATTCATCACAGATACGAGCTGGTGAAACCGGCGTTGATAGACATTTGGCACATCCAGATCATCCGCATTTGGAACAGACGCATGAAGGCGAACATCGATATGACCATGGTGATATTGCATCATTGAAAATTACAAGATCTACAAAGCTATTTGCATTCTGTGCGGCATTAAATTCATGTAACTTGGGATATGACATTGGTGTCAACACTGGCGCTGGACCTTTATTGCAGGAATCACTCAACTTGACAGATATACAAGTGGAAATCTTCATGGGTAGCTTAAACCTATTTGCAATGGTTGGTGCACTATCATCAAATTGGATTAGTGACAAGATGGGTAGACGATGGGCATTCCGGATAGCCGCCATTGGTTTCATCTTTGGTACTGTGATACAAGCTGGTTCTGGAGGATATGCCAGTTTAATGCTGGGGAGGTCATTCGTAGGTCTTGGAGTTGGATTTGGATTGGCTGTCGATCCAGTGTACATTAGTGAAATATCACAAGCAGCACATAGAGGACAATTGGTAACATGGAGTGAAATAGCCTTGAATGTTGGTATATTATTAGGGTTTATCAGTGGAATGGCATTTTCCGGTGTTAATGCAGATATTGCATGGAGATTAATGTTCGCATTAGGTGCCATTATGCCCTGCTTTGTTATATACTTTGCAACCTTTGTAATGCCAGAAAGTCCTCGTTGGCTTGTTTCGAAAGATCGTGATGATGAGGCTAAAGAGGTGTTAAAATTGTTATATCCAGATGGATATGATGTAAGCGTGATTGTTCATGAAATTAAAGACGGAATTGAGAAGGAATCTCTTGCCGAGAAAGCTGCTGGTTGGTAAGGCAATTTGTTTGTGCTTGTGAATCTTGTATATCATAACTTTTGGGGTGTGAACTAACGATCGTTCACTAAAACAAACATAGGGATGTGATTCTTTTCCCAAGTCCAGCATTCAAACGAATGCTTCTTGTGGGTGTGGGAATCGCCATCGCTCAGCAGGCAGTGGGCATTGATGCTATTCAGTACTTCTTGGTATACATCCTTGACGAGAGCGGTATTAAAGCTCGCACTGCACAAATGGGTATACTCATTGCATTAGGTGTAGTCAAGCTGGTGGTGATTATCTTAGCAGGATTTCTCTTTGACAGAAAGGGACGTCGGCCATTGTTCATTATGTCATTACTAGGTATGTCTGCATCACTGATGTTGGTATCATTTGCCTTTATGGGGAACGCATCTAGTTCGGCATTTGCAGTGTTTGGATTAGCTCTGTATTTGGCATTCTTCTCACTCGGAATGGGTCCTGGGGCTTGGCTTGTTCCTTCTGAGGTGTTTAGTACCATGATCCGAGCCAAGGCAATGTCTGTTGCTTCGTTTATGAATCGAGTGACAGCGACTATCATGAGTTCAACCTTCCTCTCAGTAGCCAATGCAATGTCATGGGCTGGTTTCTTCATTCTGTTGTCGATTGTGTGTCTCTTGATCCTTGTCTGGGTGTTAATTTACCTACCTGAAACGAAAGGTCGGCCACTGGAGGATATGTCTCAATACTTTGCTGAAATCACAGGAGATAGATCCATCCTGGAAGCTGAACAAATGATGCATAGGGGTGATGACCCATCAGTCGAACCGGAACAAGTTCCTATTGTTGAGTCTAAGGCACGAGCACCTCCGAGAGCGCCAGAAAAGCCCCCACCTGAAGACGCTCATGTTGTCGGTACCATGGCTTGAGTAAATAGGAAATGAGTGTGTAGTAAGAAGTTAGTTTAAATGATAGACGTTTTTGTTAAGATGCACTTAAGAGTTATGCAAGCAAAAACTCGTAGTATAAGAAGAAGAAGTTGGTGTAAATGTAAGAAGTGTTTGGAGCATAAAAGGAGGATATCTATCGAGTCTTCTATTCACATACCCTTGTCGGTATCCTTTTGGGTTCTTCCTCTCACTGCCTCTATAATATTTAATTGCTTACTCCTATTCTATAGAGTTGGTAACGTATATTATGTAAGGTTACAAGCAATATATGTAAGTGACTGTGTCGTTCTATTTACGCTATTTCATTGGTGGTGCACATCAAAGTAAGCTCATAACCTATTAGAAACAATTAAAATTCGAAGTAAGTTTGAAGGTTGTTGTTGTGTTGATGCCGCCGTACTCGTGTACCCCCATGTAGATATATCTCTATTATATGCCATTCTTTTTGCTTAACAATTAGTACCGTGCGATCTCGCCAATATTAATCGAGGTTGTTTCAACATACCATAGTCTCAATACTCTAAAATTGAAACTGTGATATAAACCGATCGATAATACCTAAACAAACTCAACATGGCAAGGTTTAGTCTATCTCCACCATCTGCGTCCTCCATAAAACAGAGAGAGGAACAGCAACAACAACAGCAATCAAAGGATGCACCGCAGTGGAAATGGAACTATCCACCACAGGATGGATATTCTTATCGACAATCTTCTATACAACATTCTTCAACGGATGAGGAGTCATCGGATGAGTCGTCAACAGACTACAGCTCATCAGAAGAAGATGTAGAACAATCAAATAATAAAGATGACGAAAGCTCTAACATTAATGATGATGATGAAGAAGAAGAAGAAGAGCCACCCCATCCATTAGGATTTGAAAAGTATGGTAAAACTAGATTCGGCTTCTCGCCTCAATCAACCTCCAACACATTCAATAATCGTACACCAATACGAGGAGATATATTTAATAGAGATGATGAATATGCATGGAATGCTTTAATTCATATTGATAAGAAGAAGGGTGGTGACAATAATAGTTTAATACCCACATATCATTTAAAGTCTCGAAGTTATATACCAACATCAAATTTGTTAGCTGGGGCTACTTCATTCCAATATCAAGAGAAGAAGGATAATGATAATGATGATGGTATGGAGGATTTATTATGTGGTATGGATAGGATTGCAAATTTGGTAAAGGCAGCTAGTTATGTCCAAACTCCGCGAGATGATACAACACCTTCACAAACTAATACAAGTACACCTCGATCAACATCGAAATTATTACAACTGGCAACAATATGTGAACAACAACAAAATCAATTATCTACTGAAATGTCATTAATACAACAACAAAGAAGTGAATCATATAAACAATCATGTCAAGGATTCCTATTACTACTAAAGGCTGATGAAAGTAAAGTTAATATTGCCAATGAACGTATTAATAAACGTTTATCAGACATACAACAAATTGAAGAAAAGAATAAACAAGAACAATTAGCACATGAAGAACAAGTACAACAACAATTAAAGGCTGAACAAAGGGCTAAAGAAGAATATGATGCAGCATTAGCAGCACAAAGTGAAGAAGAACGGATTAAACATGAACAACATTTACAATCATTGGCTATAGCCGAGAAGGAAGCTGAAGAAGAGGCTGCTAAAAAGACAGCTTACATAACACGTGCCAAATCTCTAATAACAAATCTTGAAACTGTACGATCGACATTATCAAACTTTGATAAAAGTAAAAGTGTTAGTAGAAGAAGATTACAATTTAAAAAGATTGTAAATGGTAAGATTAATACATTGGCACATGATACCAACAAGATATTGGAAGTTAGTCGTATGGTTGGTGATGCTATTACAAATGCTACCAATGATGATAATAATGCACAAGGAGGAGAACCGGTTTTATCAATGGGTAAAAGGTATTTAATAGATTTATTATGTTCCAATCTTATTGTACGTGTTCAGGCTGATGGATTTAATGGAACACGAGGTGATGGATTCCCATTAGCAAACATGTTTGCACAAGTTAGTTTAATGTGTGAGGAAATAAATCCAGTATTGGAAGGACATTTATATATGGTCTGTCCTATGGCTATACCTACATTAAGTTTAAATGATGATAGTAATAATGAAGGAGGAGGAAGTAATAAGAATAATGAAGATGATTTAATGACAGGTTTGGGTATGATACGTGATAAGAAGACTGGTGAATTTGAATCGTTTGATAAGTTCCTAAATAGGACGGAGGGATGTATTTCAATAATGGCAAATATTATGTCATCATTACCTTCGGAACATACATTACTTGGGGGGCATGTGGGTGCATTGACATGGTTACAACGATTTGTTGATTTGTTACCCCCACCGCCTGCCAAACCTTTGCCATTACTTACGGCACCAGTATTAGTTGCCTTCTTGACGGGTGCTGGACATATGCTTGCCAATAAGTTTCCCAATGAGTTTATACCATTACTTAATAGTATTACAAAGGATGTTATGAATAGATTGGATGATAGTTCTGTGGGTGTTCCAAGCGCTACACGGTTGAAAAAGGTTTTAGAAGATGTTGGATTAGATGGGATGAAGAAAGATTTGCCGCAGGGTGCAGTTGAGGGATTATATGATGGTAAAGGAGGAGGAAATATATCTTCTGCTAGCTTGGGGTCTCAGTTCAAGACGACGGCAGCGGAAGCACCAGCTCCGCCGCCTTCATCATCTACATTTGGACAGCAGCGGCGAGAGCAACAACAACCAATACAAACATCTTCTCCTTTCCAATCTCAAGCAGCTCCTGCCTCGTCGCCTTTTGGTGCTAGTACGAACACTAGTGGTTCTACCTTTGGTGGCATGTCATCCACAACTGTACCAATGGACAATTCATCCTCTTCTTCATCGGCCTTTGGCAGTAGCTTTGGAGCAACATCAATGGGGGCAACAACAACAACACAACCGACCCAAGGTTTTGCAGCGCCTACATCTAGTCCATTTGGAGGTAATACTCAACCATCGCCATTCGCTGCTACTCAACAAGCAGCAAGTCCTTTTGGAACTACTCAAACATCGACGACATCATTTGCTACACAGTCGGCACCTGCGCCTAGTCCGTTTGGAACTTCTACGAATCAAACATCTTGGCAATCTCAGCCGCCACAGCAGCAACCTCAACAACAACAAGCTGCAAATTCATTTAGTTCGTTTCCTCAACAGCAACAGAATGCAAGTCCATTCAACTCTTCCCCATCTGCTTCTGGAGGGTTCGGTCAGTCTCCTTTTTCCAATACAACTCAACAGACCAATACATTTGGATCATCAGTGCCAGCTGCTAGTCCGTTTGGTAACAATCATCAACAGCAACCACAGACGAGCACATTCGGCTCTTCGGCACCGGCTGCCAGCCCATTCGGTAATCAACAGCCACAGACAAATGCATTTGGCTCTAGTCCGTTTGGTCAACAGTCACAGACAAATGCGTTTGGCTCATCGGCACCTGTTGCCAGTCCGTTCGGTAATACACAACAGCCACAGACAAGTACATTTGGCTCTACTCCGTTCGGTAACACAAATCAACAACAGCCACAGACAAGTACATTTGGCTCATCTAATAATGCGTTTGGTGGCAATAACAACTCGTTTGCTCCCAGTCCGTCGCCCTTTGGCAATAATAACAATACCAATAATAGCGGCCAACGATTCGGACAAAACAACAACACAAGTAGTGGTAATAAGCCTCCATGCAAGTTCTTTGCTCAAGGCAAGTGTCGAAATGGCGCCAATTGTAAGTTCTCACACGATTTGCCTCCTGGTGGTAATCAAGCTTCTGTGTTTGGTGGTGCAAGTGGCTTTAGACAGCAGCAATCCAATCCTAGCCCCTTTAGTGGTGGTGGTGGCCAAGGTTTTGGACAAAACAACAATAATAACAGTGGTGGTGGACGTACGAAGCCTCCGTGTAAGTTCTTTGCTCAGGGAAGGTGTCGAAATGGCGCTAATTGTAAATTTTCGCATGATCTGCCTCCTGGTAATCAAAATCAAGCGTCTACTGGTGGTTTTGGGGGCGGAGGGTTTGGACAGCAGACTAATCCTAGCCCCTTTAGAGGTTCTTTTGGAGGTGGCGGATTCGGTGGACCAAGGAGATAGCTAAAACTCTAATTTACTTTCAAATATTACAACCTATAATACATGTTGTATATGAATATGAGTAGCACACTTTATCTCCGATGTATTGTGCTAGAACGCCATTCATTCTCTGATTTAATCCTTTGTTGTACCTCTGTCATCACTCTATCTCGCACATCATCAAAGAAAGCATGCCCAAGCGCTTCTCTAGCTGTCCATCGCTGGAAGATGCGCGTTTCACAGTTTATGAAGATGAAGAGAGATGATATGAACTTCTGTTAGTATAATGTCAATCAAATAAAAGACAAACTAGTCAAATCACGCACCTGCTCATGATCGTATACCAGCAACTTGTCCAACAAGTCAAGAGCCTCTGTACTAGGAATAGGAGTATCGGACGATAGAAAGGAAAGCCATGGTTTACGTCTACTCATATCATTATTCAATAAGGACGATGTTGGTGCATCCTCAGATGATGACGACGATGACGATGATACAGAAGCTGAACAATACTTGCCTATAGCTGCACGAGACTTTGATGACAATCTCACATTACATTTTCGACAATAAGGAAGGAAATCTCTCGTGCCCAAGACAGAGACAATCTTCCCCAATTGATCTTCATTATCCTTGCCTCTAAAGAAGGGCTCAACTCGAAACAATAATCCTGCTAGCATACAACCCACAGACCATAGGTCAATTGCATAGTCGTAATATCCAAAACCGATCAATAACTCGGGCGATTTGTAATGCCTCGATGCCACACGTACATTGTAGTCTTTTCCAGGAAGGTAAAAGTCTGCCAAGCCTAAATCAACTAGCATTAATGGCGGTGGTGGCAATGGATGTGGCTGATGCTGTTCTTGTTCATCTTTCTCTTCATTTATACTGTCAGATCGATTAATCAAGCAGTTTCTCGGTTTGACATCTCTATGGATGATACCTGCCGAGTGAAGACCGTCGAGTGCAATTAAAAGATGACATAGATAATACTTCATTTCAATTTCATTGAGATAACTAGTATCTGCATTGATGCCCTTTTGAGCAGATATTCCATGACAAAACCATTGTGCCTTTTGTCCTGCATGTTCCAATACTAATGAAGGTAACTGTTGCTGTTGATGTGGTTGTATTCCAGAAGAAACTTTATTGTTCTTCTTTGCCGGTATTGTTGTTGATGAGAGTTCAGAAGCTTTCTTCTTTTGCTTTTGCCTAATAATTTCAGCTGCATCAGTTATTGAGCCAATGTTATCTTGTTGCAACTTTTTTCCCTTTGTGTGATGCTGATTATGATGACGACGCTGTTTCTTATTAGAAGGACTACTTTGTGTATGTTTTAGCTTCTTCTCTGCTAGCTTTGAATTACTACTACTATCATTATCCATTGAATCTGGAAGCACAATACCAACAAGCTTACAAGAAAACAAGAAAAAAGGATGGAGTGTTGAGTGTTGCATAACAAAAAGATACATACTATACACAAAGAAATCAAAATAAACTTACTCTAGCAAGATTTGGTAATGATATACAATGTGTAAGAACTAACAATTCCCTTCTGATCTTTCTTTCAGACACTGGCTTGAGACATTTAAGTACAACAAGTGATTGTATATTAATCACTTCATCTTCTTTATCGTTCCTTCTTTTGGGTATCTTTACTTTCTCTTCTATCTCTTCAGTTGTTTCCCCACATAATTTGCCACCTCCCTTGACATTCAATATCTCTTGCTTATTCTCTTCCCTTATTATTGTGTTGCTACTGCTATCATCCCATTGTATATCCACGGCTTCAAAGACATCGGAAAACTTGCCAGCTCCCAGTCGGCGTATTAATTTGTATCTCGTATACGGACGACGCAATGTTGATGATTTAGATGGTAGATATCTAAAATCTATATATGATTCTTTACCAGTACTACTATTATCAACTACCATATCATCGGTAGTACTTTCATCATCATCAGAGGAAGCTTGAAATGATGACCATGTAATATCATCTCGTTCATCATAAGTGTAATAAGATGGATGCCGATATAAGCAGCCGTGTGGATACGCCCTACTTCCATCTACTGGTAGAAGAGTGTATGCAAGTATTATATATGCAATGATAGCCGCCAGCATGGTGATAGGCCGAGATATAACATCTACTACAAGTCTAAATGGGGATAAGTAGGGAAAAATAATTTAAATGTTTGGCGATCAAACGATCAAGCTCTAGAGCAAGACGACAAAAAAATGATAGGGTAATGCTATACATTGCGTCCTTCCTATCCTATTCCTTATATAATACATCCTATTGATACTACTAGTACTATAATTGTAGCGACAGATTTGCAAAGCATCAAAATTTGCAAAGAGGTAAGATGTCTTTTTAATAAGAAAAACTAAAACAGGTGCATGCACCTTAATTATATAATACTTCACCATCTAACCTACTTATACCAAATTTAATAACATTATACCTGCACATAACCAAATCAAAGAAGTATGGACTCCGCAACAATTGCCCGTATGATCGAGAATGGAGAGATTGATGAGGATAAAGTCTTATTCCAAAGTACACAGGACTTTGAATTGCCAGCTGGTTCATCTATATCAGATGTAATCAAGGAGGCGAATCTTGTAACTCCTCGGTTGGCAGTATTAAGGAAGGCACATTTCCGATTCAGTACTCTATCAAAAATTACTTATAATTCATCAATGGACTTTGAACGATACTATCGAGAGTTATATGATGATATTCAAAAACATCGTGACGTCTGGTTTGATAAGTTATATAATGTAGACAATCCGGATCCTACCCATGTTGAATTTTCTGTCGGGATATTGGGCACGTTATGTACTATATTAAGGCAACGTGGGGATCTTAAAGCTTGTTCTGAAGTAATGGTAACATACATGGCTGTTCTTAAAAGATACCAAAAGATGACTGAAGGGTGTAACAGTCAAGCACAGATTGATTGTTGTGAACAGCTTACATACAAAGCTAATATAATCCGCATCAACTTGGGTGGACAATTGTTTGATAAAGATATGGCTGGTTCAGCTTTCAGGGAGGCCGTGGCATTTGAGAAGAAGGAGAAGCTTCTTGGTAGATATGATTTAGACGGCCAATCCCCTGATATGGATGGTATTTTTGAGCAGTTCATTGGCCATAATCGTTATGAGGAGGTAACTGATGATGAGATCTTAAAAATACTAGTGTACATGAATAAAATGATGTCGGGATCGGATGATGAGCCGCAGCTAAAACTGAGAGTGTGTGGCTGCTGTGACAAGAAAGAGACAATGCACGGTGACTTTAAGAAGTGCTCTCGATGTCACGAACAGCCTTACTGCAGCAAGAAGTGTCAGGAAAGTTCGCGTTTGTATTGTTTTATCATGTGTTATGGTGTGTTCAATATGAAGTGTTGGTGATTTGAGTGCTTTCTTTCATTTATGATTGTCTTTGCAAACTGCATGTACTAACATAAGGTCCTTCATCTCTCTTCATCTTCATAAACCATGCTAACGTGCATCTTCAAGACGACAGATTGGAAGATTCATAAACATCTGTGTGGCAGTAAAAACAATACCAATCTTGATTCAGATACTCTGCTTGGTTTAGCAAAGTTATTGGTGAAGAATCATACTGCTACCGTGGATATGAGGTCAGAGAAGAAGATTGTGTTGAGACAGAGACAAGATGCAACAGCAAATCTCGTCAAGAAGCTCAAGATGATGTTAACGAGAGAGTTTAAACAATACAACTCGAACACGACGGTCAATGACGCCGCTTCTGACCCAGCCTTCTGTGCTGCTCTCGCGGAATTCTTTTCTCAACAAAAGGGGTATGAACTTTGGAAAGAACTATGTGTAGGATTTAAAGAACAGCTGGAAATAGAAAAGGTTGTGAAACGTGAGTTGAAATGCTTAACAGTTCCCGATTCTGTTATTCGGGATGTATGTCAAGAGATAGCTGGAAAAACACAAACACATATTGGTTTAACACTAGCCGATGGCAATACGTCAGAAATGCTTGACATGGACAGACACAAGCGACTTGTCGACGGACTTTTTGCTCATACAAAAGAGTTTATCAGTGAGCACCTGGAATACGATTCTTATGAAGGTCTGAAAAAGCTGGGGGGAAATGTAGATTATCTCACTGGAACGGGTATCGTAATCTCAAAGTGGTCAGAGGCCGAAGAAGAATGATTGTATTATTGTGATTTAGTGTTTTTATATGTAAATGTTTCTCAGTTGTAGATGGTAAAGGAGAGAGACTCAGTAATTTAAACGAGATTGCATGTTAAGTGTGCTTGTCATTATCATATGCCTCTCTTCAAAGCTTGTCTTATAACTTTAAATGACTTTCAACAAGGAGGTAAATGCTCGACATTATTCCTAATGAGATAGTAAAGCACATCATCATTCCCACTCTTTACTGCCTTCGCTAATAGAACGCACAACTTCTCAACCTGCCCCTCTCTTGTGACCTTCCGAGCATTACAGATATTGAGATTTAGCCAATACATGTACTTGGGGATGTGTGCAAGACTGCTACTGTTGACACCGAGGTTGTTCAGATTCTCACATCGTTCTACCGTCTTGGCCCAATCTCTAATGTTCGGGTCTCTATTAACTGGTCCAATCTCCAAAGTATGAATAGAAGAGCTGTTTCCTAATCGTTCTAAGGACTGACGAAAAGCTGTGTATACAACTGGTTCCGCGGGTACTCCCTGACAATCATCGAGGCGCACCTGTTTTATGGTTCTATTATGTTCAAGTCCATTAGCAATAAGTAGCTTTCCTTTAGTTGGCATTGGACTATCATTGTAGCAACAAAACTCCTCGAGTGTTGTATTCTTCTTTAGCATATCGCGAATGTACAAGGCTCCAGCTACGCTTATAACGTTTCCCCATAGCAAAAGGCGAGTGATCTTTGAGTTGTTCTCCATGAATTGACAAATGTAACGTATTCCAGTTGAGCTTAGACCGCAGTAACTCAAGTCCAAGTCACAAACTGTATCGGGCAACAGATACAAGTATTCTGCAATGCTATCAGAGAGGTTTCTATTACCAGCAAGAACAATCTTGAACACCTTTGTATCTTCCTCTGACGATGACTCCTCCTTACTGTGGTTTGCTTTGGATCTTTCCTTAAGATGGATGAGTATCCAATATAGCTCAGTCGGTGATACGTCTTGAAACCCTAAGATTTAGTAATATAATGAGAGTTAGAAAGCAATATAATGAGTTAGAAAGCAACATAAAACAATTTAGCACTTCACTGTCACATACCTAATTGGAGAATACCACCAGAGATACACTTAGAGAATCTCTCTATTATGACCGCTGGTACTGATGGTGGCTGCTTTAGTTGTTGTTGTGATAAAGAAGTAGTGCCATTTGTCGAAGGTGTTGCTTGAGAAGTAAACCTAGTATGTGGACTATTCGATCGAGACCTGTTAGGGGGTGTAATTCCTCCACAACTACGGAGAACGCATCCATCGGCTAGCCTTTGTATGCCATTGATCAATTCGCTAATAATTGGTATATCCTCACGACTACGCTCACGTCGATGCATTATTTCATCAGCAGTATCACTAATGTCCATATCAGAGGCATCGTCGGCTGTTGACATGATTTTTATTGCAATTGATCAATATTAATGATATATCATTACACCGATCGATAATCATTGAATTAAGAGTGAATCAATATGTCGTCTCAACTCTCTTTAAGTCTCGATCTATGTAGCTCCTCACCCATCTCTCCCCCTATCCCCACTTCTACTCTATCGTGTGAGACATTGTGTAAGTAGTGCATGCTTAGTAGTAGGTGGAGTAGAAGGTAAGTGGTCAAGCTTCATTTGAGAAAGACGGTTGCATCGCCAATTATCAGGAATCAGAGTGAGAGAGAGCACTAGGTAGACTGCTAAAGAAAAGAGAGCAGAGGGCTATTAACTTGTTAGACATCGCTATTCATTGATATTGCATGTAGTTTCAAGTTCGGCAAACTATTTATTTATAATGTCTCTTGTAACTGTCACCCAATTTAAATTTCTTTTAATACATACAAGTGGCCCAAGTATATCGTATTTGCAATGTGCGTATATCCAACTCATAAGACGCTGTGAGCTTCAGGATATGTTTCTTCAGCCTTCTACAACATACTTTCTTCTGTTGAGGTTGTGTATGCACATAGTAGGCGTCATTCACGCTTTTTGTGGATTATGACGATAACATGAGTTGCCATGTATAGTAGATATCATCGCCAATTTCTTTTACTTCATTGTAGCCATGATACCTTCTGCCAATGATACGGCCAGGTTCTCTTCCTTTTCTCCCGGAGGATCATCTTCTCCTTCGCTGACATTGACAGCTTTAATCTCACCATTCACAACATGCATGGCGAATCGTTTACATCTCCCAGGCCCCAGGTCTTCCACAGGGCCTGGATGTGTTAGTTCCAAGTCTAGAGCACGTGTTAGTTTCGAGTTGGGATCTCCAAGAAAAGTGAGCATCGTACTTGCTGTTTTTTGACTCTTTGCCCAATTCATCATGACTGTAATGCAAGCAATATATTATTGTAAATGATAGAGATTCTTTGCAAGTTGTGGTTATAAACTGTTACTTACCTGCACCGTCATTTACCGCTAATATAATAACTTCTTGGACCCCCTTAGCACGTAGAGCGTCTTGGTTCTCTACATAATTGGGGATTTGTTGTGTAGATCATGTTGGAGTAAACGCCGCTGGGAGGCCAACAATGACTATATTCCTATCTTTGCAATAGTCTTTGATATTACTGTCATATAAAGAAGTGATGGGTCAAATAAGTATATACCTAATACATATATGAATATATGCATTTGATATATATACATGTTTACATCTACTCACATCTTCTCTGGTGGGAAGTTCTCTAAACATTTGTGATATAAACAAGCAAAGTTAAGGTGAGTGCAAGGTATATAGTAAGTAACAGATTGTTGACATCTTATCTCAATCCATCACATCAAAAGATACAACATAACATCAGTACAAACTCTCACTGTGCAGTTCAATTCCACTAGGGATTTGAGAACCCACAGTGGCAAATGATCGAGATATGCTGAGGACAGCTCGCCTTCCGATACTAATAGAGGTTGCTAGGCTAAACATAGTAGCGGTGAATTATCATAGTAATGTGATCGAGGCTGAGGTGAATTATGAATTGAAAAAAAAAGGTATCCTTGCCTAACTTTCGAGAAACAGCATTGGAAGATTGATAAGAAGCCCCTCTCACCTGTCAATATATCGTGGCAAATAGGTTCATAAAACCATGAGGCACCTTATTGCAATACTTATTCTACTATCCACTATCGGAGGGGCTAATGCCTGCTCTTGTCCTGATGGTAAGATATTGTTCATATGATATGTCTAATTTAAATTGTCTGTGTCGTCATTTATTTGGGGGGAGGAGTTTTTATGTATCTCTGTCACTCACCATATTACTTTTTCTTATATATAATCTCTTATAGATTCATCAGGTATCGTTAATGGACAAGCAGCTATACCTGGAGGACAGACTTGCTCAGATATTGTTGACTTTGAAGCAGACTCCTTCCAATGCAGTCAAGTTCAAAACATTTGTTGTGGAGGAAATGAAGATGGTACCGATGACTCTGCAACTGATGATGAAATTGAAGAAGAAGAAGAAGAAGAAGAAGAAGAAGAAGAAGAAGAAGAAGTTGTAATACCTGCACAGCAGCAGCCAGCGGTTGTCATCCCAGCTTTTGCTCCATGCACCGTATGCTCTGGTGGTATTACCGTAGATGGATCAGTTTCCGCTGGGGGAGGGAATACATGTACTGATTTAATGGTTGATGCCCAATCGGTTGCTGATGGTAGTGAAGAGTGTAACGCAATGAAAAGTGCGGAGTCTAGGTGTTGTCCTCCACCCCCTGAAAATTCATGCACTGTCTGTTCTGAAGGTTTAACTGTAGATGGAAGTGTAAGCCTTGGTGGGGGTTTGACATGTGGTGGAATGATAATTGATGCTGCCAATACTGATGAAGTTAGTGATGCATGTACTCAGATGAAGAATGTTGAGAGTATTTGCTGCCCAGTTACTGCCGAGAATCGTGAGTAGGAATTAGAATGTATGGTGTGCATATTCATACATTATATCTCATTTATTATTTTTTAGCATGCCCCGTTTGTGCCACTACTGGAATTACTGTAGTGGACACTGCAGATAATTATTGCACTAATGTATTCACGGAAGCATTGGCTATTGAAGAAGATACTGCAGCATGTGCATTACTAAAGGATGCCGAATCAACTTGTTGTCCTGTTATTGAAACACCATGCTCGGTATGTGCTGAAGGAATTACTGTCGACGCATCTCAGCCGGTAGATTCTCTTCCACAGGGGACAATTTGTGGTGATCTTGCTGCAAGTGCATTGCTAGTAGAGGATACTAGTGCTCAATGTACCGTGTTGAAGGGTGCCGAGGAAACGTGCTGCCCGCCTATTGTTCCTTGTACATGTGAGTTTGGAATGCTGTTACAAACATACTTGTTTCCTCTTTCGTAAGCTATTTGTTTGGCAATGACTCACCTCGACCCTTTCCATTTCTGCCATAATTAGTTTGTGAGGGTGGATTTACGGTCGACACTGCCACTGTAACGGCAAGTGGAGGGGTAACGTGTGAAGCTATTCAGGAAGAGGCTCTTTCTGTTGATGTTGAGAGTGTTTCATGTACTGCAATTAAAAATGCTGAAGCCACTTGCTGCCCTCCTGTTGTTGATCCATGTACTGTTTGTCCTACCGGTGTTACAGCTGATGCAACTACTTTATCTGCAGGAGTCTCTTGTGCGAACATTGTGGCAGAGGCTTTACTTATTGAAACGTCTACTACGGCTTGTTCTCTATTGAAGGACTCCGAGGCCGTCTGTTGCCCCGCAGTTGTTGACCCATGTGCAGTTTGTGCTAACGGTATTACGGCTGATGATACAGTAACTTTAAGTGATGGGACTTCGTGTGCAGCTGCTGTGGAAAATGCTCTACTCGTTGAATCAACGACGGCTGCCTGTATTGTAAATAAAGATGCTGAGGCGACTTGCTGTCCACCAGATGTTGTCAATCCATGTTTAGTATGCCCTGGTGGAATCAAAGTCGACAATACTACAACTCCAAGTGAAGGAGTTTCGTGTGAAGAAGTTGTAGCGGAGGCTAAACTTATTGAAACGGATAGTACGGTTTGTCCTGTAATGAAAGCGGCCGAAGCAACATGCTGTCCCGCAGTATTGAATCCCTGCTCAGTATGTGCCTCGGGGATTACTGCTGTTGGAACGACTGTTGTTGGAAACGGGAAAACCTGTGCCGATGTTCTCGTTGATGCGCCACTTCTTGAAGCAAATACTATTGCTTGTGCACTTATGAAGGATGCAGAACTGAGTTGCTGCCCAGTGCCGGCTGTGAATCCATGTGACGTATGTGCAGGTGGTATTACAGTCGAGGCCACTACCACTATCGGACTGGGAAAGACATGTGGAGATCTACTTGCGGATGCGTTGAATGTGGAGTCAGTTAGTGACAAATGCGTCAACTTGAAGTCATTAGAAGCTACATGCTGCCCTGCTGTTCCTACAATCGCGCCAAGTACTTCACCTATTACAAATGCGCCAACTGTTGGAAATGCTACTATTGTTGCATCAATGCCTGTGGCTTCTTCAACTATCGAAACAACATCTGCTCCATCAGTTAAGAGTTCGAGTATTGCCGCTGCCACGACCACACCATCTACACAAGCTGGAGTTCCTACAGTGCCTGTTACATCGGCACCAGTAAAGAATCTTGTAGTGGAAAGGGTAACGAGCAGTCCAGTTGCAAATAATTCTACTGATGAGATTGGAGTGGTTGAGCCTGCGCAGCTTCAGGATTATGAAGACAATTGTGCCACTTGGGCAGCCGAGGGAGAATGTATCGTGAACCCCACATACATGAACTCCGTCTGTGCTTTGTCTTGCTCGACTGTTGATGTCAATTCCTCCACAAGCTTGGCTGGGTCAGTATTCGCAGTGTTTGTTGGTATTATATCCTCATTGTATATCATAATCGTTGTCTAAGAAGGGTTTGGTCCTTGTTTTGTGCGTTATCTGTGAGGTTTTGGTCAAAATTAGTTGGTATCAGATCAATAGAGAGTTTAATCATTCAGTGTAAAGATCAATATAGCATGTGTTTAACTGCAAGTTGGGAGTACTTCCATACAATACTAGTTTAATGATCTAAAGTTAGATCAAATGAATCATATGCAACATATCCATTACACTTGAGAGGGTCTCAAAGAGCGTGAGTGTATATATGTGCATAAGGATACCACTATTCGATACACATTGATTGTCAACCTCAGACTTGCAGCATGCTCTAGAGAGAACGGCGTCACATATGGCCATAAAAATCAATACACGCATTGTCAGACAGCTGTTGTAAAGAATAATATGCTTGGGGTTGTGTAAAAATGGCCATTTAGAGAGATGATGGTAGTACCTCTGAGGTCAATACGTAGACCCACATAAAACTAGAACCCCCTAAGTACCATTTTACATTCTCATAAATCTTTGCTTTCAAACGATTGATGCTCCAACCAATGCAATTACTCTCTATCTAATACTAAAGAGTTGTTAAATAAATCGAAGATGAGGCACCTTATTGCAGTTCTTACCCTCTCCGCTATCGCCGTCATAAATGGTCAACAATGCGAATGCCCAGAGAGTAAGTCTAATATATCTAATAATATGTTCAATATGTATTTCCGCATTGTTTATATATTCTTTATTAAGATTGACTTGTTCATACTTATACCTTATCATCTAAACAATAATAAATTATTATAAACAGACTCAGTAGGCATTCTTGTCGAGGATGCATCGATACCCGCTGGTGGAACTTGCTCTGATATCGGTACTTATGATGCAGGTTCCCAATGGTAAGTAGAGAAGTTGTGTATTGATTTTCTATATTTACGTATTATTGTCAATTGTATGTAGACTTCCTCATATTCATATTATGTTTATATCTTATCTCTATAGTGATACTATAATTGATATTTGCTGTGATGGTGGTGGAGAAGTTATTGATCCTGAGGAAGAAGAGACTACAACTGAAGAAGGAGAGATAGATGAAGAAGAAGTTGTAGAAGGGGAAGAAGATCCTGAGATTCCTGATGTAACTCCTTGTTCTGTGTGCACTGGAGGTTTAACAGTGGATGGTTCAACAGGTGCAGGAGGAGGGAATACATGTGACGATCTCCTAGCTGATGCGCAACAGGTTGATGAAAGCTCGGATGAGTGCACAGCAATGAAGGGAGCAGAGTCTAGGTGTTGTCCTCCATCCCCTATGAATCCATGCTCAGTTTGCTCTGGAGGTTTAACAGTAGATGAAAGTGTTGGTCTTGGTGGAGGTAGAACATGTGGTGGATTATTAATTGATGCTTCCAATACGGAAGAGGATAGTGATGTGTGTACTCAAATGAAGAGTGTTGAGGAGACGTGCTGCCCTGCTCTTGTTGAAAATCGTGAGTACATAATACGAGTTTGTGCATATTGTATTTATACATTATTGATGAATGGATTATCTCATGTTCATTTACTGATGCCAATATTCGTTGTTTAGCATGTGCTGTTTGTGCCGATGGAGTAACTGGAGAGGATGCTGAGGGTGTTGATTGTGAACAAGTGTTAGAAGAGGCACTGCTCATTGAAGAAGGTACTGATGCATGCTCATTGGCAAAGGTAAGACGTATCAAATTATCATTAGTTATGCAGCATTTCTTTCCATCGGCCGTCTTCTAAACACAAACTACTTTTTTCTTTAGGATGCTGAATCGATTTGCTGCCCTGCGGTCATTGAACAGCCCTGTGATTGTAAGTAGAAGCTGTGTTCAATGTTGTTGATTATATGTATATTACTGTAACTCACTGCAATGTTTTATTTACATTTTAGTTTGTGGTACTACTGGAATCACTGTTGATGGAGATAGCTCGACTAGTGTAGAGGGATTTACTTGTTCGGATGTTGCCAGAGAGGCTCTACTTGTTGAGGCGGACAGTACCTCGTGTCCTTTGTTTAAGGCAGAGGAAGCAATATGCTGTGCTTCTGCTGTGATCGATCCCTGTTCAGTGTGTGAATCTGGAATTACGGCTGATTTGTCTACAGTTGTTGGAAATGAAAAAACTTGTGCCGATGTTATCGTTGATGCCGCTCTCCTTGAAGCTGACAGCCCGAGTTGTGCTCTTATGAAAGATACAGAGCTTAGTTGTTGTCCTGAGCCTGCTGATAATCCATGTGCTGTATGTGTTAACGGACTTTCAGTTGAGGAATCTGTAGAGATTGGCAGTGGAAAGACATGCGGAGATCTCCTTTTGGATGCTATCAACACTGAAGAAGACAGTGATACTTGCACAATTATGAAGAATTTGGGAGGTAACACGTGTTGTCCATTGACTCCTACAATTACACCTGTTACTACAAATTCGCCTACGGTTACGCCTCCTGCTGTCTCGTCTATATTGCCTACTATTGGAAACACAGCAAATACTTTAACATGGGCTCCTACAGTTGTAATTGCTTCGTCTTCATCTATTCCAACTGTTGGAGTTGATACAGTGCCTGATACATCAGTTCCGGTGGCTTTAATCGATAATATCGCCGGGGCATTTACTGACAGTCCAGTGTCTGTCTCGACTGAGCTACCGGTACCTTCTACACTTGAAGATAACAATGAGAATTGCTCTGCGTGGGCAGCTGCAGGTGAATGTTTGGTAAATCCAGATTACATGAACTCCGTCTGTGCCTTGTCTTGCTCGACTGCTGGTGGTACCAGTGCCTCAACTTGCTTAACTTGTTCAAGATTTACTGGTTCCTTGCTGATTGCACTTGTTTATTTGGTTGGTCTTGCCTAAGAAGTTTATGTTGTGATTTGAAGTTAAATGTTGAAGATTTTATTGGTGTTGCGTTTCTCTAAAGTTAATGAGTTAAGTTTACATCAACTTAAAGGTAAAGATATACAAATTAGATGACATTTTCATCAAACTCTACTAGCCGTCATTCGCATCCAAGATATTTCCATCTCCTCTCCAACGACCGACGGAGATGATATTGTCACACCCTTCCCGCCCTTCAACTCCTTGAGAAATCCAACAGGCGATGTCTACAACTCCAAAACCAAGTACCTGCAGTGATATGTTTCTGTGACAATATATAGTCAATCCATGTTTTTATTATTGGCATATGCTTTGATATTATTAATTCTTCCCCTTCTAAAAGTCTTGATAGGAACTATACTTTGCATGGGTTAGCTTAGAGGATACCGGCCATATCTTTTTGGCATCTCATTTATGCATTTAGATATTGGCATACCTCAGCCAAGCTTGATGCCATACCAACTAACCCCACCTACATTCTTTGGGGGCATCAACCTCTACATAAATAATATATAAATAAATATGGCTACTGAAAATCCTGTTGTATTCTTTGATATCACGATAGGTGAGTAGGATACCAATGATAATTTATATTTGTGTCATCACTTACCCCCCTATCTTGTCTGATGATGTTTGCACTTTACAGGTGGTTCTCCTAAAGGAAGAATAGAAATGGAATTGAATGCAGATGTTGTACCACTTACTGCAGAAAACTTTCGGTGTTTATGTACAGGGGAGAAAGGTGTTGGCAGATCTGGAAAGATCTTGCATTTCAAGGGGAGTAGTTTTCATCGCGTTATCCCAAAATTTATGGTGAGTATACTGTTATCGTTAATTGAAATTGCTATGATGATGTGATTTATATGTATCTCATACTATCTTACTTACTATCAACAGTGTCAAGGTGGGGATTTCACTAGAGGAAATGGAAGAGGGGGAGAATCGATCTATGGGGAGAAATTTCCAGATGAAAACTTTAACCTAAAGCATACGGGACCAGGTGAGTTGAGATGTATCTTCATTTATATGACATGACAACTATTTCTAATAGGATATTCTATGTTTTGATTAGGAATACTATCAATGGCTAATGCTGGGAAAGATACAAATGGATCTCAGGTATGCTTATTGTACACTCTATGTACTTTCACTTGCTCATTTGTCGTGCATACTATACTAATCCTGATATCAATGATATTTAAAACCATAGTTCTTTCTTTGTACTGCAGAGACACCTTGGTTAGACGGTAAACATGTAGGTAAGTGATGTGAGGAGTTCGTTGTGCATAATATAATATGACTTGATTGATCTAACTTCTTGTTTGATATTAGTCTTCGGGAAGGTTGTAAGTGGTATGGATGTAGTAGCTGCAGTCGAACAGGTTGGTAGCCAAGATGGTCGAACTCGTGTTCCTGTGGTTATTTCAGATTCGGGTCAACTAAGATGAACGATGCGATGTTTGCTTCATTAAATAAAGTTGGGAACTGAGGTAATATTCTTACATTAAGAGTATAGACTTGTGGCTATGATTCAATTCTTTTTATGTTTATTATTAGCGTTTATCTAGAGTGGGTGAAGTGTGATGAGTGTTCATGTGAAAATGGGCATGTGTCAGAAGACAGGAATGGGGTTGTTATTCCTATTCTTTCTCTTTTATCTGCAATATTCTTCTTCTTTCTTTCTTTCTTCTGGTATATCATGATGCTGGTAGTAGTGATGTCATGGGTGATCGTGAGTATGAGTGTCTAGAAAAGACGGATCTCGCACTCCGTGAGGAGAGACTACATGGTGATGTTGACATGACAGTGTGACTTGGTGAGGGTGCAACTCGTGCTCGGCCGCCGGTTCTTGGCGATGAAGCTACCATTATACGTCTACGAGTATGACCGGTCACGCTATCATAGCTACCCTGACGGGAATGTCGAGAGGATAGTCTTGAGGAAACAGATAAGTCATCGGCCTTGCTTGGATCAATTTGCATCCCCTTCACTGAGCTTGTTACACTTGATATGGTTGTCTGTGTGTTTTGATGCTGCTGCTGTTGGCCGTGATGTGGGGGTAGTTGTCCTTGTTGTTGAGCGGCAACCTGTTGTTGTGCCTGCTGATGCTGTATATTCTCCTGGGGTAAATTATCTTGACCTAAACTACTCGTCAAAAGTCGTTTCAACTTGGGACGGGCCATAACAACATGCTCATCATCCTGACGAAGTCCAACATGTGTTGCAATAGCACGTAAGAATTGATCCCTAACACTAGAGGATATTAATCTTCTGTATCTTCGATCCTCCATGGAGTTTAGTATAGCAGAGAATGCCACCGCTGAGGGATTAATCTCAACAAAGGATGAATCACAAACAGATAACTCCGTGATGTATCTTGAGAGGGCATATAAATCTTCCTTGGATGAATCACTAACTTGGGGAGGTAGCAATAGTAGTAAGTGAGATAGGAAGGACATACTCGTTGGAGGGTGGATATGCCAATTCAAGCTTGTCAATACACTCCATTCCATTTCCTCAATATGCTTTGGTCCAAACTGTCCTCGGCTTAAATTGGCAAGTGCTGGATATTTATTGTGAAAATAATATTGAGGAGGTTAGTAATACAATTTATAAATTGCGGAGGAACTTTGTTGTACACTGCAGTTAATAACAGAAAAAAATGATATAAATATTTATATACTCACTTGTCAATTTAATCTTCCGAACTTCATGAACCTTAATAGCAATATGCAACGTTGTTAAACTAGCCAACAACGCCGTACTACCATTACATCGATTACTCCGCGTGGCTAAGAATCGATCGAATAAACTCATACTAACAGCAACAACCTCACGTGATAAATCAAAATGATCTATAACATTGAATGACCAGTGACATATCTTCTCTCTCCATGCCGAATTTAATGGAGGTATTGTTTCATCTACTATACTGGAAGGCGCCTGTGGAAATGCACCCACCACTTTAGTATTATTATTGTTTTTATTATCAGGACGACGATAGGAATATAAAGTCCTCTCCTGGTGGCACATCATTGATAATCGATCAATGACACATCCTCTTGTTAAATTCCCTATAATATCACCATTACCGGAATCGCCACCAATCCGAGCCTCATGATATTGAGAGTAGGAGCTGTTCATCATCATATTGTTTATTATTTTATTGGTTAACACAGGGCCGTTCCTCCATCCTCATATTATTACCAACCAAATGCCACAGCAATCGTCCACACAAATGAAACACCTCATTTTGTTCTATGGTATCCTATCTCTGCCATTGCTTCTCTAGAGGGAAACTATTTCATCCACGTCATTCAAATACCCGGTGATTTGCTTCACAAAGGTAAATGACGGGGGGCTGTTCTAAAAGTGGTATCTTTTCTCAAAGACTGAGAGTTTGTCGCAGTCGCATGGGGCTGATGAAAAGATCTAATTGCAATCATATCACTCACCTCAAAGCATACTTACTTATATACTTCATCTATCACTCACACGATCGATACAATCATACGCTTGGGTATTGAGCAGGTTATAGAGGATTGTGTTGCAATTAAAAATATTTAATTGAGAATACGATTGTGAGGATACCAGGGAACCAAGTGCTGCAATCGATACAATCAAAGCAATCACAAGATCGATACAATCACAATAATAATTTGATAGAAGGGGCAGTAGCTTGGGTTATTTAGAGCAGAATTGCAATATCCATATCAAATTATTACAATGCCTCCACATACACGACAAATTGAAAGTCTATCCGACTCATCTGATCGATCTGGCAATAATAATAGCAGTTCATTGATGAGTAACAATAGTGATAGTCTATCGGCATTACTCAATAGTTCATCGAACAACAACAATAGCTCATCCTTCAATAGTTCAATAGATTACAAGGCTAACAACGCTACCACTACTGCTTCTACTACTGCCGCTGAGTCTCGCAATATTCGTGATATTGAAAGTGACATCTTATCACAACAACAACAGCCTACTGTACAAACTAATAAGCCACAGCAGTCACGATTGTCAGTGAAGAAATTGCAATCCAAAAATAGTAAACCAGACTCAGATGGATGGGGAGGACAACGTCGTCAAACTGCAGACCAATCAACAGATGGTTCACTAGCCACTCAGGATACCAAAAAGTATTCAAATACAAAGGTCGCTACGATGAACAAGTATAAGAAATTATATGAAACAATGTTAGCCGAGGCTGAACGTGATGGTATTAAAGCAGATGATAGTGAAGAAGGAGGGATTGTAAAACGATCAATAAGTACCGAACATAATACAAGTATTGCCGCCAAGAGTGCTTTTCATAATAGTATGGACCTAACTGCTGCTGCTAGCGGGAGTGGTGCAACAATGAATACTACCCACAATACTACATCTACTTCATCCAAACATAAAGATTTTGATTGTGATGATAATGTTAGTACTGAAGATTTCAAAGTTGAGGTACCAACAACACCAATGGATACGTTATTAGCTGACTCAATGATTGATGGACTACAAGTTGAAGAACTTGTGCTTACTGAAGAAGAAGAACAAAAACAGACTGATGAAGATAATAATGATAAGTATGCAATGAAGAATAGTGATGGTGGTATGGCGGTGGCAATTGATACCATGGCACCGCTTGAGCTAGAGTTGTTTGATGCTAAGAAGCTGATCCAAAAGGATGAGCCTGCAACAAAGAAGAAGTCGACTAATAATATTGAGAAGAAGAAGACAAGGAAGAAGTCTTCGGATAGACATAAGAGTAAAAGTAGCGGAGATGTCGGTGATAATAAAGGTCGTTCATCATCAAGAGGAAGAGGTTTACAACGTCAATCATCTCAATCATCAATAGGTGAGGCCTCTCACAAATCAAGTCGTAGTTCACACAGTACTCGTAGTACAAAGAGTAATCGAAGTTCTCGAAGCCGTTCTAGGAGCAGTAGGGGCACATCAAGTCGTAGCCGTAGTAGAAGTCAAAGCAGCAGATCAATCATTAATCATCTAGAAGAGGAGAATACAAAACGCAAAGAGTTACTGGAAGATACAAAGAAACAAACTCAGAAGAAGGGAGTCTTTAATAAACTCAAAAAGATGGCAAGTACACTAAAAGAAACAATAAACGATCTTAGTGGAGGTGTGCACAAGTATAAACTTGGTGAAATGGCAAGGTATAAGGTTATTAAAGTTCCTAGGAAGTGTAAGAAACTATTTGACGAGGATACTCGTACTGTGGAAGGTAAGAGTTATCCATGTATTTTTTCTAATGTTCGTTGATATACTCCTCTCACATATTTGTACTCGTCACTTCAACAGTGGAGATTATAGCAGTACACGTTGATGCAGTCATGGAACATCCATACTATACAATCAAGCTTCCTGATGGTCAGTCTAAACAGACTAGTTGGGATAATCTGATGACACTTTCACAATACAAGAAGATTAAAGCCGCTGGAGATCACACTACTGCTAGCCTACAGCCTGAAGAGAAAGAGAGATCTCGTAGTAGAAGTCTACTTCGCAGTATTTCTTCAAGAAGTCTATCAAGGGGTAGAAGCTTCTCCACTGATGCAAGAAAGGAGCAACAAGATATTGATGACCACTCAAAGAGCAATAGAAGTCGAGGTAGGAGCAAGCCCCGTCAACGATCTGTGTCTCGGTCCAAGGATTGTGATGATCGTTCCTTATGTTCCAACAAGTCCTACAAGTCATCGCGAAGCAAGTCAAATAATAGTAGACGCAAGTCAAAACCACGGAGCCCTAGCCCAGGCAAGAAAGATAATCAGGTAGATGAAGATGATGCTCGTACTCAAATTACGAGAAAGCAGCACAACTTGTCAAGTTCGAGGATTTAAGAGGTTAGTATATTATGTGTATTAGGTAGTATCATTAGTACTCATGTGAGTATTTATACAGTGTTTAAGCTAGATAAAAGTGAGGCCATCTTTCCTACATTGATGGCCAAACAGTATATTTAGAAATGCACTAGATGTCATCTAGTCAATCATATCTCTATTCAATACAAATCTATCTATTCAGCCAAATGTAGACTTGCCCTACTTGGCATTTGTTCTCCATTTTCTCCACGATCTTTGAATGAGTTGAACTGATCTTTCAATCTTGAGTATAAGCCGTAACTCCTCCATTCTTTCTCGAACATCAGCACCACTCACTGGCGATGCTGTAGTAGCTATCCTCATGATACTATGAGTCCTATCCATTCTATACGCAAGTAATCCAAATGATATTCGTGCAAAAAACTGTTGAACTCGGGCTCCAATTTGATGAAACATTACCGTCATGGAAACAAAGCGTTGCAAGCTTGCAATTCTACTTTCATATAACACCATTGCAAAGTGCTGGCTTTGACTCATGGCCATCGAGTTCACTCCTGGTTGGCTATGATTTCGAATCTCTTCCCCAAAATACTTCTCTTTGCTAGCTTGGAGTTGAACTAAACCTCGACTATCTCTGTTTTTGGTACCAAGCTCTGCAAGTAGGTTTGGAAGCTGACTTACTGATAAGAACTCGTCGAATGAGAGAGTCCCATTGTCGTCAATATCTGCCTCACAAAACAATTTCGTTAGATGATCCTTTGATATGTTATTATCAATCTTTTGATAGGCGTTGACAAACTCTTGAAGTGATACAACACCATCACCATCAATATCGATTTCATTGTACACTCTCCTCGCATTTTCAACGCCTTGTCGTTCCTTGATCATGGAACTTATTACATTTGAAACACGATCCGCTTTTTCAACATCTTTACTCTGTGATCTCTTTTTTCTAGCATCACGTTCAAGATTGACATAAGCCCCCAACAGAGACGCGGACGATCGAGTCGACTTGGCCTGTCTTGATCGAGACAGAGAAAGTTCAAGAAATGATGAGCTACCATCTCCTCCTCTAAATCTAATAGTCTCCATTATGTATGATGTAGTTTGAGAGAGACTGATTCGTTTCTGTTGCCTTTCCTTCTCCTCTTTGAGCTTTTCCTTCCTTTGACGTACCAAATCTTCCTGATGATCAATGTTGTCTAATATCTTTTCTGATAGAAACATAGGGCGATGACTCTTGAGATAGATTGCTTTGTGTGATAGAGGAAGCTTACTTCTATTGTGACCTATAGTAATTGACTCGCAACAAGTTCCGTTTAGACTTTGAATTGAGCTTGCTTGATTGACTGATAAACAAGTTGATGCTTCAAGACTGGTAAGGGCTGGAAGACGACCGTCTGGTCTACCACATACTAGGAGAGTACCTCTTACAACTCTGTGAGTGTGACGATGGACGAGGTGGTCGCTAGGATTGCCACTCAAAACGTTCAGACCAGAAATACTATAGGAAACGGCGAATATCTTGCTAAGGAATGCTTCTGCTGCTTGTGCTACCCATGGGCAATCTCCAATGACTACCGTTCGGCCAACCATACGATGACGTAAGTTGCGGCCTTGGATGAGTCTAAGTATGAATATATTGAGTTGAGGGAGCCAAAAATATATGCACGAATCGAGAAAACGAAGAAAGTAGAACAACTTGTCACCAGGTTCCGTATCTTCTCTGAGGCCGCAAGCATACGCAATGCCTGATACTAATGGATATCCGCTAACAACAGTCACAAAGATGTAGACAAAAGACATGATATATGCCTTGACATTCTCAAGAATGTGATCTGCCCATAGATTGCCTGCCGCACGAAGTTCATCTTCAGTCTTAGATCTCTTCTTGTGAATCTCATCCCCGTGTCTATCGACTCCGACTATTTCTTCCAAAGCTTTGATACCTGTACATAGATGGATCAAGAAAGTATCAAGAGATTTGTGATGAACAAACACATTATGATACAACCTTTAGCATATACTTTTACTACTCACCTTCTTGATTACATCTTTCTAGAATTTGCAAGTCTCGCTCTCTTACAACTGACCCTGCTGCCTTGCTATATGCAGGGTCGCTAATGATGGTAATAGCTATGTGTCCATAAATATTGGTCAACAGCTGGTGTGTTGCAGCTACACTGACACTACATGGCTCAGCAGGACGGACTCCAACTTCAGTCGAGAAGATACGAGAGGATAACAAGTCATCACTATACATACTTCTCAACTGCTTCCCGATCTGTGTGTCCCATTCCGACGTGACAGCAAAGATAGAAGACGAAAAAGACTGCAATAAATTTGAGCAAGCCAATGGTCCGAAGGTACCTCCTGAATGGCTCACAATTATAACAATTGGATCCTTAAGGTCAAGTGTCTTTGCAGAGTCCGGAAAGCCAGTGCAGGGCATTGCAAGCTCCTGCCCGAATAATCCAAGTAGTTTGTTACTGCTTACTGACTTCACGAACAACTGTGGAAAGGACTTCTGCAGATCAGAGCAAAACTGTTCTGCAACCCATAGACTAACCTCACATCCAGTTACTAAAATATCAACGGTGTTGCCATGACACTTTATATTACCATCCACATGAGCTCTCATCCTCGTTTGAATACATCTGGCAAGATTCCATGCCGTCATTCTATTCAATCCGACTGAACGCCAATCGTTTTGTATGTCAGCGCATATACCAGGAATATCTTGAATGTCTTTTAGCACAAGGTCTATTGAGTCTTCCGACCTTGACAAAGGCTTGATAAACTCGTTATTTTCAAGAAGAGTCAGTCTTTTAGATAGTGGCTTGAAGGTATCACTCTGCTGTAGTAGAACCACATTGACACAGTTGTTCATAAGTTTATTAACCATGAGATTGCGATTGGGCGGTGATACTGCTGGTTCGCTGTCTCCTGCAAATCCCCAGTCTAATAAACAAATCTCACCGCCTAGATCATCTAAATCTAGTCTCGTTGCATTATCTGCTTCTCGAGTGATGCCTTGTACTATATTGCCTCCAGGATTGTCATAATTTAAGCCAGCCTTGACGGCGGCTTGTTCGGAACCATAACAAATAAGACCCTTCTTTGGATAGAAAGCAATGGATAGAGTCTGACCTCTTGCAGCAAAGCACGTTTGTCTATGTGCATCTAGTGATGACGCAACCATGATCCCGAATGAGCCCCTTGAATCATTTAGAAACAGTCGTGTTGAATGGAGTAAGTCGTTGTCGAAGAAGGCATCAACTACCGCCTGTACAAAATTGGATAAGTCTGTATCTTCCTCGTCTGATGAAATAAACTTTCCAAGTCTTCCCATTGCAGTGCATTTTTTACCTCGAGATGACTCGCCCAACACATTTGTCTTTTTGCTAGTTGGTAGAACTTCTAGATTGGTACGGAGTAACTGAACAACAGTGCCAACCAGTTCAGCACGCTTCTCTTCACATGAGCTGATATATTCCAGCCCATTCACACTCTTGTTCTCACATTCATTGATCTCAAGCTGCTCATTCAATGCATTTTCAAATGTCTTAGCAATCTCTTCATACTCCTCCATAGAAGGATAAGACACAGCTGGATCTTCCTCGACCTTGCTTGATGATAGTGTTAAACATAGGGCATATCGAACACTGAGAGCAAATGATCCTTGAGTCCTAAGCAAGTCTATGACTCCAGCAATGGCAGCGGAATCTACAGTTGCCGGCATACATGTATCGAGTACCTTTTCCAGCCATTGCTGTACAACTTCGACGTCGTAGTACTTTCCATTCACTTTAAAGAACTCAAAATCTCCGTTATGTGTAATATAATTCTCAACTCCAATACGCCGAGGTCTACAAGACGACATGGATGACGACGATGTGAAAGTGTATACATTAAGCATCTTCCGTTCAATCCATCTATGAGGATGGGTGCCATCAAAAGAAGCCTTACTACTGGTAGCAAATCTATAATGGAGATAGAAGTATGAGCCTTGTCACTGCCAAAGATTAAAGAAGTGCAAATAGTAAGGCTTACCTCGTATGCCCAAAGAAACCACGGACAAGCTTTCCTCCCCCGTTATTGATATTGTATTCCGACTTGTTATACCCACGTATATTGCCTGTGAGTCTTTCGGTATTATCTTTGACAACCTTGTGTCGAACACGTTTCGATAAGTCAGATCGTTTTGCATTCACAACTCGTGATCGTACTCCGTGAAGTGGTGGTGGAGTAGATGAAGAAGATGGATGTTTCTTTGAATAACAATCTGGTTCAAAGGTCACTACACCACCAGATTGTGCACCTCGCATCATTGTAACATTAACCATCTTCTCCAACACATCTAGAGCAGTACGTCCTCCATCTATTGATAACCATGAGGGATTCAGTAATAATATACCAAAGTTACCACAGAAACAAATGATTGAATCATTTTGCGTGACGGTGTGCATAGGTATCAACTGTAATAAATCTGTAACGATTGCCTCAAAGGCTGTAATATATGCGACCATTGCAATATTACCAAGAATACTACTACCCTTGTCATTATTATCGTTTTTTGTAGTTCTTTTATAATTGTGTAGTAAATGACAAACGATTGCCAACAGTACACTAAATATCCATCCTGCATGTCTGATGATATCATGATGTTCTTCTTCTGATTGCTGTAGTATTGAGTATCGACCAAATATAGCCTGCAATAACACAACTAATTTTGGTGACACTCCGAACTCAAATTGACTGTGATATAATGATGCAACTGAAATGTGGGCAGCTTCATGCAGAAAGCCACATATTATGTATACTACAAGAACGAAGAGGGTATTATGCTGATTTGTCATGATATTGGCCGGATGATTTCATTTATGAGGAGTATTAATATCATTGTTGACACCATCTGAGAGAGTTCTTCTAGATAAGCATGCCACTGGTTGTTTATTCGCCAAATTGATATCACGGGCAGGTGCAAATACACTACCAAGCGTAGGAAGTGTTGAAAGCCTCCTAACTAAAGAGTCTAACTACGAAGCTATCTAGTTGGTATCTATTGCAATTCGTCTTTCGTTCTATCTCTATTTACAAATTACAAATTATGAGCTCTTTGCTCTACTAGTACGATCTATTGGATCTTGCTTCTATTCCCGCTTACGTGTCAGAACATCTCTTACTCTTACTCATTCTGCCCTTCATACCCGCAGACGCCTACACAAGATTGTTCCGCCCCTACAGACATGGCAAGCCTACACCGACGCTTGCAGAACAGAGTATCCTTTATGGTATCCTTTTGGTTACTCCTAACACCCTCCTTACTCTGGATGTCAAGCGTATCCACTTCTACACCCAAGTATTTCTGATCCATCTCGATCTTCTCTTCATTAGCAGTTGTATCTTCTGCTTTCAAC
>Ga0214477_100349_pt1 | contig 32646 bp, 28 predicted proteins | sample M1_20Mar14CPVII9_FD_165058 | JGI IMG/M metagenome (GOLD analysis project Ga0214477, IMG submission 165058) | Marine eukaryotic communities from Monterey Bay, California, United States - M1_20Mar14CPVII9sort6BwellC16 | ecosystem: Environmental > Aquatic > Marine > Unclassified | place: USA... | reverse complement strand
GATGTGACTATCTAGATGGGAGTTGTGGCCAGCCACAAGATTATACCAAGGCATTAGAACTATTTCATCGTGCGGCAAAGCTTGGGCATATTGAGGCATATTGCCATATTGGGAATGCATATCACCGTGGTCGAGGAGTAGAAGTTGATAAAAAGGAGGCCATTCGTTACTATGAGCGAGCAGCAATGGCTGGAGATGTTTATTCAAGGCATAATCTAGGTAATATGGAAAAGAATGCAGGCAATATGAGGGCACTAAAACATTACATGATTGCAATTAGAAGTGGATATGCTAAATCATTGGAAAAGATTAAAGACTTATACACAGATGGACACGCAACAAAAGATGATTATACAAAAGCATTACAATTATATCAATCATATTTGGGAGAGATTAAAAGTGTACAGAGGGATAAAGCTGCTGCTTTTAACAATGAAAAGTATCGGTACTATTAGTTTGTGGAGTTATTACAATGCCAACCAAAGGGATTTAGTGAGAGATTTAGAAGAGTAGAGCTTCGTCTAGCTCGGTCGGATCAAGAAGGTATATCCGTAATTAATAATCATAAGGCACAAATTAGATATAAGATGCTCAACATTATACCCTCTTCTTACCCTTTATCCTATATCTTCTACCTCTATTGTCGCTTGATATTTCTATACTCCTTATCCTGTATCTTCCTCTTATCTCTGCATACTGTAACTATCAAACTTACTCACATACTTCTATCCCTAATCTTACAACTCGACATGTTCAAAGGTACCAGGTTCACCAACAAAGAAGTTTTGATGCTTACTCCATAAACTCCATTCTCCATCTATCTTGACACGTAAATGACATTGATTATTCCCTCGTGGCACGCCCGGCATAACTAAGCACGGCTGTCCGCCACATGTATTCTTACCCCCAATTTCTATGTCGTATATATCTTTGATACTATCCTCATCAGTTACAGTATCATCAGCAATACCCGTATCTTCATTAATGTAATCCTTGCAATGATGACATATTTCATATCGTTCAGCGTTTGGTATAGCATCCCATTTAATAATAGCCTTTAGTAAATGTTCTTCCCCCTCAACTAAGTCACCATTTGCTCCTGCTCGATGTTGCTTGATCCGTGCGGTACCGATAAAGTTTGGACGTTCTTGTGATATTGTTGTAGCGGCATCGGCACCGTGTAAGAATGAGAATGTAATCCATCCAGCGGCCATGACACACATGATTGCAAGCAGTAGTAAATTGTTGAGTGTGTTTCTATTCTGTATAGAATCTGATGTGCTCATCTTTGATGTATGTTGTATCTTTTGCCGTTCTATGGTATTTGATACTAACGCTTTAGATGATATTGATATCGAATACTACTTCTACTTAAGAGATATACTGATAGAGGATTGGTGTAGCAGTATACAACGATTTTAGCAAATAGCTTGCTTCTTTGAATGATCCTATAACGATGATATCTTTTGCGAGTGGTTGTGTGTTTCTTTATTATTTGCAGATCAGAAGCCAGAGTTATTATCCCAGTATAGAACAGAATGAGATGAATAGCTTAATCTATATAAAGTAGTAGTATTGTGACGATGTAGACGGGGCACTTGACTAAGAGAGCGTATTATTGAGCAGTAGGAGGTTGCCGTAATCCGAGAGAGCAAAATTGGTCTTTTTATCTTTTACAGAGTTTTCTAATTACTGAAAACTAAGTTATTGCATTGTTCATTCAGGGGGGAACTGATTGTATACAACAAAGCTCAACATGTTGTCCTCCTTTGTCCTAATTATATAATAGTATCAATAAAATTCTTCACCGGTCGTAAATAGTTCTTCATCACTCCGTACCATCACTTATCGAAACAATTGCAAACTCTCGACTTGAAGTTCAGTATCAACTTTACTGGTGCACCTTCTTGTCATAGGGTAGGTGGAAATCATAATAGTAGTACTGTACAATATAGAGCTGCTGCCGTAGTTTGATCAATTGAGATATATTCGGTTATAAAAGGTTAATAATCGGTATTATAAAAAGTATAATATATGCGGACACAACAAGTATAAAATGAGCACATCTAATAGTTGCAATGTCGGTGCATCAAAATCAAATATTGATGTATGTGATGATGAGGTTAGTACATGTAAGATGGTAGGGAAGGTACAAAACATCAGGCTTGATAATAATATAGTATCGGTATGTGCAAATTGTGGCAAGGGCGAAGAAGAGAGTCATAAACTCAAATCATGTACGGCGTGTAAGATGGTTAAATATTGCAATAGAGAATGTCAAATTGCTCATCGTCCTATGCACAAGAAAGAATGCCGAAGACGTGCTGCTGAATTACACGATATAGAACTATTCAAACTACCACCACCACAATATGGAGATTGCCCTATTTGTTTGTTACGTATGCCTACACTTGCTACAGGGATAAAATACATAAGGCGTGTTGCGGATACATAATTTGCTATGGGTGTGATTATGCACCTGTCTATGATCATCAAGGGAATGAAGTGCAAGGAAATATAAATGGGAAGAAATGTCCCTTATGCAGAACTGAAAGGTATAGTAGTCGTGAAGAACAAAAGGATCAGTTGAGAAAACGGGTAGAAGTAGATGATGTCATTGCAATCTATGAATTGGGATGCGATTACCGAGATGGGGTGAACGGATTTGCAAAAGATTATAAAAAGGCATTAGAATTATGTCACCGGGCAGGAGAGCTTGTTTATGCTGCAGCATATAATGGTATTGGCTATGCATATGAGTATGGTAGAGGTGTAGAAGTTGATATGAAGAAGGCGATACATTACTATGAAGTAGCAGCTATGCAAGGAGATGAAGAAGCAAGGTGTAATCTTGGCAAAATTGAGAGGCGTAAGGGCATTATGGACAGAGCTCTCAAGCATTATATGATTGCGGTTAGTAGTGGAGACATTGATTCATTGAAGACTATCAAAGATATGTACTCAGGTGGACATGCAACAAAAGACGATTACACAAAAGCATTTCAAACATATCAGACATACTTAGGAGAGATTAAGAGTGATAAGAGGGATAAAGCTGCTGCTGCCCGCGAGGATCATCATTACTATTAATCACTTGGGTAGAGACGGGGGTTGAAATGAAACGTAACATCTAACATACATTTATACAATTAGTTCCTCTGCCTAACACTAGATGCTTTAAGTCATCCACTTACCTCCTTTCCATATGACCGCTTAATGATATATCATCCGCTGTGTCACACGTTCTTTTTTTGCGGTATCTGATACTTCATAAATTCCATTAGATTCCATTGTTGTCAGTACAATACGTCGTAGTAGTATTGATTGCCCTCCTTTATTGTTCTTGACAGTGTCTTCCTAAACTATTGCTATAATAGTATTGATGGATGGTATTCTCGACCGGCCGTATAGTCCTTCACTCCGCACCATCACTTCTCAAAACAATTGCAAACTCTTATAACTCTTTAAATTTTTGCAGTGCACCTTCTTCGTCATTGGTTAAAGATTAATAAGCAGCACAATATAGAGTCGCCGTAGTTTGACCAATTGAGATATATTCGGTTATAAGATTAATAATCGGTGTTATAAAAAAGTATAGTATATACGGGCACTGCACAACAAACATAAAATGAGCACTAATAATAATTGCAATGTTGGTGTTTGTGATGATGAGGTTAGTACATGTAAGATGGTAGGGAAGTTACAAAACATCAGGCTTGGTAACAATAGTGTATCGGTATGTGCCAATTGTGGCAAGGGTGAGGAAGAGAGTGGAAATCTAAAGGCATGTACGGCATGTAAATTGGTGAAATATTGCAATCGAGAATGTCAAATTGCTCATCGACCAAAACACAAGAAAGAATGTAGAAAGAGAGCAGCTGAGTTACACGATGAAAATCTATTCAAACAACCCCCTCCACAAGAAGAAGATTGCCCTATTTGCTTTCTACTTCTACCTTCTTTGGACCCTACGGGAAAGAAGTATCAGACATGCTGTGGAAAAACTATTTGTAGTGGGTGTATTCATGCAAATGCACTTATGCGTACTACTGCTGTTGCCCTATGCCCCTTTTGCAGAATGCCATCACCTACTTCAGACGAGGTAGGGAATGAAAGGGAAAGGAAACGTATGGAGGCTAATGATCCCATTGCATTATATAATCTTGGATGTTACTACCATGATGGGAAGTACGGATTTACACAAGATGTAGAAAAGGCAATGGAACTTTGGCATAGGTCAGCAGAGCTTGGACATGCCGCATCATATAGTAATATCGGTTACTTTTATAATAATAATTCAGGAGTGGAAACTGATAAGAAGGGCACACATTACTATGAGCTTGCAGCCATGATGGGGAATGAAGTAGCAAGGCATAATCTAGGCTGTGAGGAGAGAAATGCAGGCAATATGAAGAGAGCATTGAAGCACTATATGATATCAGTAAGGGGTGGATATGCTGATTCTTTGAAGTCAATCAAAGAGTTATACTCATATGGATATGCAACAAAAGAAAATTACACAACAGCATTACGATTATACCAAGAATATTTGGGTGAGATTAAAAGTCCTCAACGGGACGAAGCTGCTGCATTCCATGAGAAGTATCGTTACTATTAGTTGGTGGAGGAGCAAGCGGCTGCAGCCAATGATCAGTATCGATACTATTAGGTTCGGCACAGCCATAGCTTTGCAGTTTGGTATATGTGTGTATACTCTAAGCGTAATACAAACATATACGTTTACATAGGTTAGCTACTACATACACCCTTCGTCTAACTTAAACAACTCCCTTATTCAATACAAGAGAAACAATCCCCAAAGGAGTAATATTAATAGCTTGGGGTAACCACAACACTGCACCAATGACCGAGCTAACTAACTTCGGCACACTTGGCAAAGTAGTTAATATCTTATTCAATACACCAATCACACTAAACAATGGTCCATAATAGATCAACATGAAGACATCAAGTGACGTAACCTTCTCCTTCTTTCCACTACCTTTATTAAGAATCTTATCACGGGCATTATTAATTGTATTGCCCGTAGTTTTACCCCACAACAAAGCCCAACATAATGCTCTTACAGATTTGGCATGTTTAATTCCGATTGTATTTAACATATTATCATATGCAAACTTCACGGCATTGCCACGTCCACTTTCAATTGCAAATGTTTGTGCATATTTGACTTCCTCACTGACATTTGTCTCGTCTTCACCGTCATCGTCGTTGCCATTAGCATCAGACTTAGTACTACTACCACTGTCAACAATAGTATCACCGTCCAATCCAGACATTCGTGCCAATTCACCATGCAAGCCCGTACAATATGGACAGGTATTGTAGGAATTAACTGTTAACATTATTGATTCAATGGTAGTTGGTTTAAGTTTATATCCTGGTAGGATATAAGCGAAGAGATAGTTTGGTAATATTGGTATAAATCGAGTATGATCTCGTAGGAGTGTTGACCATGTAAAGATCTTGCCAGTCTATATGAATAGTAGAGTGAAGGGTAGAGAGTGTGAGACATATGCAAACAGAAAGTATGACATATTTTTGTGCATATCTTATACACGCCTTTTCCTCTTCTCCGATCTCGTTACTCTTTGTAGACAAACTATCCAAGTATGAACCAGCAGCATCTGACATATATATACGACTCTGTAATAATCCTACACTATTGTCATTATTAATAAACTTCAATGAGTTAACAAGATGAGTATGTTGTCTCGTCTGTAAGATCGTCGTCGATGAAGGAGAGAAGCAAGAGACAGCTCCGAGAAAGGCGATGTATATTATTGTTATGAAACGATACATTGTTGTTAATTGATAATTAGCTGATAGATGACGACCGCCGCTCTATCATCTATCTCCTATTGCTGCCGCCGCTGATATCGATCTGTCTCATGTTGAGGTACTTGTTGATTTGGATTTGGGGTTGGATACCGTATCTTAGCGACATAAAGTAAAGATTGATTTGGCAGTACAGCAATATAGCTTCCTTTTATTATCAATAGTCAAGAAGTACGGAGGATGGCGGCATTCAAGATGATGGTAGGACGTTATAATAATGATTTATTGCATCTTTGTTTACTTAGTTTACTGATTGGGACAACGGCTTTGTCGTCTCACCAACAATCAAAATTATCTCCCATCAACATCAACAACTCATTCGTCAGTAGTAGAAGAGATGTGGTACATCAAACAATATTTGCAAGTCTATGCTTAAGTAATAGTGCTACATCGCCTGCATATGCAATGTACGAGAACGGACCAGCAATACAATCAACGCCGATCAAAATCGGATCATCTGGAGTTACATATCAAGATTTACGAATAGGCAACGGAGATACAGTCGAAAAAGGCAAACGTGTTAATATACAATGGGTATTAAAACGTAGTAACGGATATGATATAGATTCATCATCAAATAATGATGGTGTACCATTTATATTCGTAGTTGGATCAAAAGATGGTAATAATAGAGCAATATCAGGACTTGATATTGGTATTAGAGGGATGAAAGTGGGTGGTATACGACGGATAGTTATACCACCCAACATGGCATATATTGAAGGAGTAGAAGATGGCAAGGCCGGTCCAATACCAAAAGGATTTGGACCAAAACAGAGGATACGGCGTGTTATGGAACTACTGAAGGATGTACCGGGTGAAAGTTTTCTATTGGATGTAAAGACTACTTTGGTTAAATGATATTCTTCGGTACGATAGTGATATTGGTATTAGTATACAGTGAACAATATTGGATATCATTATATACAGCGAATCGGAAGTGGTCATTAATCAGAGGATTGAAAGTTAGGAAGGGTCTTCTGAAGAAGTATATCAGCGAATCGGAAGGGGGCATTTAACAGTTGTTGATCGAAAGTTAAGACTGAGAAGTATACCTATCAAATGATACATATGTACGGGTTCACTAACATTAACTTTACTTTAGTCTCCGTACTCCCATTACTTTCACTGCACTACATGAATATATCTAATATGTACCCCGTGGACATATGATCGTCTGACAGTGATATGCGCTCTTTCTATATGTATTATTCTATTATGCATTGCAATGTATATGTATATTAGCTAATTCGATAACCATGTTCAATAATTATACAACATTTGGAAATGTATGTCAAGCTGTCGGCGCAGTATCAGTTCTACTTTACACAATACTAGTTCTTTTCTTTGCAAAACCTGGACAGCCTGGAAGCGAATTGTTCGATCAACAATTTGTTCAAGATGGTTATTGCATTATCAACAAAGACATACCGTATTGGTCATCTCATGATCTCTGCTTTTATTGGGATGTTCTCCTGGTGATGATTGGTGGCATCGTGTATCATGCTCTAAAGGATAGTGGTCCAGCTATGAAAGAGTCAGACGAGATCTTTAAGTTCACCATTTTGAGTCATCTTATGCATGCTATGGCCCATGGATTCCTTGGTCATCATGATCGCACCATGAATGAAGACGAGAAAACAAGTTCAATTTCAGAAAAGTATTTGGCAATGGGCATGATGGAACTTACTATGAATGTATTGGTCGGATTGGCATTTTGGTTTGTCATGCTCAAGGCAATCATGTACAAAACTTCTAATTCATCTATAGCTCTTGCATCCATACCCGCTTTTGCTGGCATCATCTTTGTGAGAACAAACATGACGCTTGGATATGTACAAGCGGTTATTGCAATGGCAGCTGCCAGCGAGAAACTAAACGATAGCAAAGTTGAAAAGAATTTTGATTATTGTGCCCTGTCAGTTGCATCCATGGCCATTTCTCTTGTACCATGGATAGAAAGTGTGGCATGTGAAAGTGTAGCATCCAAGTTTGGAGGTCATTTGATGTATGATTTGTCAATACCTATCTTTTTCATGGTTGCATATGTTACGTCATGGATACATTTTAACAAAGATTTGAATGGGATAAGAACACAGAAGAAAATAGATTAGGCCTAATAATTATTTTATCAAACTTGTCTAGTATTCCCCTTGCTTGCTTAATAGTATTGATAACTCTTATCAGCTGCAGCGGCTGTATCCCTCTGATCACTTTTAATATCTCTTAAGTATGTCTGATATGATTGTAACGCTTTCATGTAAACTTCTTTTGTTGCATATCCAAATGTGTAAAACTCTTTGATCTGCTTCAAAGATCGACTATCTCCTCCCCGAACTGAAATCAAATAGTGTTTCAATGCCCTATCATAATTACCCGCCACCCTCTCATTAATGCCTAGATTGTACCTTGCCTGTACATCTCCTCCAATAGCTGCTACCTCGTAATAATGCTTAGCCTTCTTCTTGTCAACTCCTACTCCTTTGCCAAGATAATAAGCACTTCCAATATTACCATAAGCAGTAACATAACCAAGTTCTGCTGCACGATGCCAAAGTTCTAATGCCTTTCTATGATCTTGTGGATATCCATGTACCCCTACTTGATAGTTATTCCCCTGATTGAAGATTGCAACAGGATCACCAGCCTCACTTCTTTTATTTAACATACTGTTCATTTCTTTATTTGATTTAGGAGCCACAGTTCTGCAAAATGGACACTCGTTTTGTTTGACAATATCAACTTTATTGCCTTGATCATCATAGACAGGTGCATAACAGCATCCACTACATATTGTTTTTCCACAACATACCATATATCTCCACCCTGATGTCAATGTTGGTAGGAGTAGGAAACATATTGAACAGTCCCCATATTGGGGTGGTGAGTGTTTGAATAGCTTTTCATCGTGTAATTCAGCGGCATGCTTAGCTGCAAGTCTGACATGTTCCTCGCAATCTTTTTTATGTTTTGATCGATGCTTCTTTTTGCATGCGGCGTTACAGTATTTCACTTGTTTGCATTTGTTACATATATTATTAACATCACTACCCTCTTTACCACAATTGGCACATACCGATAATACATTATCATCCACCGTACTCATCTTCTGTAACTTCTCTTCCAACTCACATACACCATCAGTTTTTGCTGACGTTTCATCGTCATTGCTAATCTTGCATATATCAGAAGTACTCATACCAATAGCTGTTTATATACCTGCCGATAAAATTATATTCGTATATACTTCAGTTGATCAATTGTAATGTATACATATACGGAGATATACGGTATACCGAAGGCCACACTATACGTATCAATGTATAGATGAGTCTGCCACCAAAATTAACTAAAATTAAGTTGCAATTTGTTGTTCTTTACTACCTAATGTTTATGTCGTTGCAATATTGATTAATAATACTTATATTAAACCACCTTAGTGATCAGTATGTAAGCCTATTAAACACACCTTGGGGTGATCAGTGCGAGTATCTGTAGGAATAGTCTGATGATCACGAAGTATAGTAGAGGCATCAATATAACCTTGAAACAACTTCATGTTATTTGGCAAATTACAAATTCCAACTATAAATTTCACTTCCTCAAACCATCATCCTCCATATTGGCGGCACTACATAAGATAGTTAGGAGGTATAATATTAGCAGGTTATCATCATCTCGTTATCATTGATGATATCGTTATCAGAAAAGTAATTAAAGAACATAAGACGGTGCATAAGTCGGTAGGAAAACATCACCACTCTTTCAAAGTCAATATATTATGTATACCTAGTATTGTAGTTTGGTATTAGTGTATTATCGATATTAGATATTATTATTAAAAGTTATTAGAGCATTAAGCGCATAATTCACAGCACAGCAGAGTACGAGATAATATGATGAGCACGTCAGACAAGATTTGCAAAGATGGTGCATCAAAATCAAGTGAAGAAGAAGAAGATGGTATATGTGAAGTTAACGATATGTTACACAAGATGAGTACAGATGATAAAGATATAGTATTATCGGTATGTGCTAATTGTGGCAAAACGGGTGATAATCTCAAAGCATGTACGGCATGCAAGTTGGTTAAGTATTGCAATAGAGAATGTCAGATTGCTCATCGACCACAACACAAGAAAGAATGTAGAATACGTGCTGCTCAGTTACAGGATGAGAAGCTATTCAAACAACCTCCACCAGAATATGGAGATTGTCCAATTTGTTTTCTTCGTATGCCTTCGCTTACATCGGGTAGTACATATTATTCATGTTGTGGAAAAGTTATATGTAGTGGGTGTATTCATGCTCCTTTATATGATAACCAGGGTAATAAAGTTGTCAAGAAAAAGTGTCCCTTCTGTAGAGCTCCAGCAGCTATTACAGATGAGAAGATCGTTGACAAATATAGAAAACGAGTGGAAGCGGGAGATCCTCTTGCAATGTACAATGTAGGATATTTTTACAAGGATGGGATGTTGGGATTACCTCAAGATTATACAAAGGCATTTGAACTTTGGCATAAGGCAGGTAAACTTGGTTGCTCTGTAGCTTATCACAGTATTGGCGTTGCATATAATAATGGTGCAGGTGTAGAAGTTGACAAGAAGAAGGCCAAGCATTACTATGAGCTAGCAGCTATGATGGGTGACCCAACGGCAAGATATTATCTAGGGGTTAGGGAGGGGCGTTTGGGCAATTTAGTTAGAGCACTGAGGCATTACATGATAGCAGTGAGAGGTGGCAATAACAATGCATTGAAGGAAATCAAAGAATTATACTCAAATGGACATGCAACAAAAGATGACTATACAAACGCATTACAATCCTATCAAGAATACTTGGGTGAGATTAAGAGTACCCAGAGGGATAAAGCCGCCGAGGCTGATGATATGTATCGTTATTATTAGGGAGTATACCACAGCCGACAGGCTGGAAAACCAACTAAATAAAACTTCTGTTGAATCAAAACAGGCATCTCATTATTTATATGAACTTCTATATAATATCAAAAACAACCTTCTCTCTGTCCCCTCTAACCCCCCCTCCAATTAATCTTGACCTAAAGCTCTAGGGTTTCTCGGGGAACTGATGATCAGCATGAGAAGGGTGGTAAAAGGAAGGGTGGTTTATCCCTCCCCTTCCCTGACTCCCCTCAGATGTCGACGTCCTCTCTCTCTTCTCTTCATACACATCTTGTGCACATCTTATGTTCATTATGAACCTCACCGCCAGACATCAGCCATTGCTACGCTTCTACTGGTCCGATTAACACCGTTCCAAGCATACCTGCCTCCTCTATAGCATCCCGACGACGCGTATACCAAGTTTCATGGTCGAATTCCTAGTATCGGCGGCGTTATTCCATCCGCCCCAAGCCAAGTCAGGGTTAGGCCAACTGTTTTCTAGATCAAACAGAAATTGAAACTTCTATACGATACCTACAAATTCCAACTATAAAATTCCTTGATGGCGTAGGCGTATATCTATGCGTATATGTCTCATCAGCATTCAGCATACAATAGCTGTAATCTTCTTGTATAACGGTATTATTTGCAGGTTATCATCATCTCATTATTCATTAATTAATTGTAGGGGGCAACACATTAATACATATCATATTTCAAATTGCCAAGCGCCAAATATCTAGAATCTTTATATTTAGTTGTATAGTAGTATTGGATCAAGCTTGGTATTATTAGGTAGTGATATCGGTATAAACTTATATAATTCACAACAAAGATGAGCAGCAGCACGGCAGACAACATTTGCAAGACGATATCAGAAGTGAATAATAATGATGATGTATGTGAGATGAATGATATGATACAAAATATGAGGACGGCTGATATAAGTACGGATGGTGTATCGATATGTGCCAATTGTGGTAAGGAGGGTGCCAACAATGTATGCAACAAATGTAAACAAGTAAAATATTGCAATGCTGTATGCAAAAAGATACACAAAAAGAAGCATAAGAATGATTGTGAGGAACATATCAGGCGTGCCGCTGAGAAAGATAAAGAAGCACTTAAGCGTGCTGCTGAGTTACACGATGAAGAACTATTTAAACAACCTCCACCACCAGAAGATTGTCCAATTTGCTTCCAGCAGTTACCATCACTCTTGAGGGGGCGTAGATACCAATCATGCTGTGGAAAGGAGATATGTGTTGGATGTATACATGCTCCCGTCTATGATAGCCAAGGCAATGAAGTTGATAATAAAAAGTGTCCCTTTTGTAGAACTCCATGGCCTAATGCAGTCAAGGAGAATGCCAAAAGATTGAAGAAACGTGCAGAGGCGAATGATCCCATAGCAATCTACACTTTAGGATGTCACTATCGAGGTGGGACAGACGGATTTCCACAAGATTATGGGAAGGCATTAGAACTATATCATCGGGCATCAGAGCTTGGATCTTTTAAAGCATATTCCAATATTGGAAATGCTTATTTTAATGGTGAAGGTGTGGAAGTCGATAAGGAGAAGGCAATGCATTACTGGGAGCTAGCAGCTATGGGAGGAGATGTATCAGCAAGGTCCATTCTAGGCGTATTTGAGGAGGAGAAAGGCAATTTTGATAGAGCTCTTAAGCATCATATGATTGCTATTAGAGATGGATATGATAAGTCTTTGCAGGAGATTAAAGATTTATACTCAAAAAGACATGCAACAAAAGACGATTATACCACGGCGTTACAAGCATATCAAGAATATTTGGCTGAGATTAAAAGTGTACAGAGGGATGAAGCTGCTGCGGCCGATGCGGGGTATCGTTATTATTAGTATTAGTACGGGTTAATCAGATATTTATTAAAGAAAACAATAAACCACAGCCTTGGCCCGTTCCCCGTCTAAGCTAGAAGACCAACTAAATATGTAAAAGTTCTATTGAATCAAAACAGGCATCTCATTAGTTATATGAACGTCTATATAATATCAAAAACAGCCTTCTTCTCTGCCCCCTTAACCCCTGCCGACAATTAATCTTGACCCTGTTTCGGGGGAACTCGATGATAGGCACGAGGTTAAGGAAGGGTGGTATGAATCCCATCCCCTTCCTACTTCCCCCAAATCAACATCCCCTCTCTTCTCATACACATCTTGTGCACATCTTATGTCCATTTATGAATTATATGTATAGCAATCCCTCTCCCATTTCCCTTCCTCCTCAACCCTCCCAACCTAGCAATAGAAATCCACCCCCTCTCCCTCGTCAACTCTCACCCAATCCCCCATTACCGCCAGACACGAGCACTATTAGCCCTACGTGCCCTATCACTCACACTCGAAATTAATGAACAATCTTCATTCTCACCACTCGATGGATCGAATGAGATCATTTCCGGCAACGGCAGCTCATCATCCTCAAAGTCGAACATCTCTTCTTCTCCCCCTTGTTCTTGATAAACTTGAGGATTAACTTCTTGACATACCTGGGGTATCTCTTGACATAGCATATCTTGGGGAACATTATCTTGAGGGTCTTGAGGGTCACGAGGGTCACGAGGGTCTTGACGAGCAGTAGTTCGAGACTTGAACTGTTGATAACTAAGGTTAACATCTGGATGGCACTCCTCCTCAATCCCCATACCACTATCATCCTCTTCATTACAACTCAAATCATCCATACTAACCAATCTAATATATTCAAACCAATGCTTCTTACGTATCATTTTAGTAGAACCAACATCATCCATTACAAATGCCATACCCTCTTCTTTATATTCACCGTCATAATAATCATCTCTATTATTACCATTACCACCACCACCGTGGCCTGATTTGGAAGGAGGGTTGGTTCTACCAGGATTGGTACGGTAAGCTAATATAGCATAACTAAACAATCCATTGGAACGTTTCACGAATGCAAAATCATGTTTTAATAATGTTGCTATTTGATTGATATAATTTAATTTCGACTTATTGTTATTATTGGTATTGGTATTGGGTATTAGTAAATGGGTGGGAGAACGTGCCACCTGTCCTAACTTGTAATCGGGACGGTAGCCCATATGCTGCCTCTGAGGAGGATTATTATGAGAAGATTGTTGAGGGTGGTGGTTATTATTATTGTGTATGTCAGGCATGGAATTATTATGATTTAACTGTTGATCATATTGTGTCTGTGTTGAGTTACGTAATTGTTGCAATTGATCGGTGGGCGGACCGAATGATACGGTGACACGTCGTGGTGGCGGCTTTTGTTGTTGACGAGTAGCAGTAGTAGTATGACCACGTGACGAGGAGTGTTGTTGATGATGTGCATTACTTGAACTTGTCATATTCTTATCATTTAACATCTCGGCAACCATTTCCTGTGCCGTTTGAGCGGTAATGCCGGTGTAGGATGCTCTTCGGTGTGGTTTTGTCTTATTCTTATTAGATGTTGGGTGGGAGTGTCGAGTATGTCTCTCGGCCTTATTGTTTGCATATGGCAGAGCTGTAGATGACAGCTGTTTCTCATCACCAGATGTTGTATCCATACTAATCCGTCGTGATGGGCCGCTGCCATGATGATGGTGACTCTTACGCCTTAATGATTCTTTCTTCTTATTGCAATTATTATCCATGTCGTCATTATTATCAAGAGGTGATGTTGGTGAAGTTCGATGGCTACTGTATTGATGTATCGATGAGAAGGATCGACGTAGGCTTCGTGCCTCGCTATCGTTGAATGCTGATCGATTGATTGATGATTGACGATGCATAGTTAGTTGTTATTATTTATTATGTGTATATATCATTCTGATTGCAATTAATGATTGTTTGCTGACTAATATTGAGCCTTTGAACTGTCTCCTCTATGCAGGGTTCTCTTACATGGGAGTGTAGAGATGTGTCGCTTTTGCTTTGAACATGTTGTTAGTCAACTTGTAATGACAGTGTAAAGCAGCCTGAATACCGAGTCGTTACGACAGATTCTCATAATCATGTGCGCAAGGCACAAAAGAAGAGCCTGCATGAGAACCCCGAACAATAATGAATAGAATAGATTGATGTTATGACACATGTCAGCAGATGTTTGTTTTCTCATGCAAGCTGTTTGGGTTAGAGTCATCCGCTTTATTACTGTCTCACGGTATTGGTATTAATTATCTCTTCACTATCATGCTTAACCTTTATAGGTTTGACGAATGTTGTGTCAAGTAGAAAAGAGATGCAAGGATTCATGAGCATTAATGGATATGAAGCACCTTATGTACGTCTGAGTCTGAGTATCATATATGAGAAGTAGAGTGGCTGGTTCTGAATATCTCGAAACGGGACAATCTACACTGCCTAATATGCGGATAGTTGGTGAACTATTTTGTGTATGGATATCTTTATTAGAATTAGAATAAGTTTTTAAAGATCAGTGGCTGACGTCGACTTTGACTTTGGATGAAAGAGAGTTGAGGAAAAAGAAGAAGAAGACGACCAAGAAGACGACGACCAAGAAGGTATGTTGTCCAGTATATCATCATACACACTACTATAATCCATCGCCGTCCTTTGCCTTTGCAACTCACTCATATGATATGCCCCCCTCTCTCCCTCTATCTTTCTTACAGACACAGAAAAAGAAGAAACAGGTATGTTTATACAATCTTGAGATAGTACCGCCTCCGCTTGTAACTCACTCACAGATCTTTCTCTCCTCTCTACTGACAGAAAAAGGAACCGAGTAAGAGTAAGGACGATAAAAAGAAGCAACCAAAGAAGAAAAAGAAGAAGAAGAGGAAATCTAAAAAGGAACAGAACCAGGTGTGTATCAATATATCACGATGTATCCCACTCAGTTACTTCTAACTCCTATGCCATTATCCAATTGATACTAATAATAACGATACCGCTCATGAGTTGCCGCGGCTTTATCCCTCTGTGCATCTTAATCTCACCCAAGTATTTCTGATATAATTGCAGAGCTTTCATGTAATCATCTTTTGTTGCATGTCTGTTAGAGTATAAATCTTTGATATGCTCCAAAGAATCATTATCTCCAGCCCCTACTGCAATCAAGAGATGTCTTAATGCCCTGTTTATATTGCACATATGGTATTCATGTACACCTAAATTGAATCTTGCAGTTGCGCTCCCCCCAATAGCTGCTAACTCATAATAATGTTCGGCCTCTTTCTTATCAACTTCTACACCATGACCATTGTTGTATGCATTTCCAATACAAAGATAAGCCGATGTATAGCCGAGTTTACCTGCCCGATGCCAAAGTTCTAATGCCTTATTATATCCTGTGAAAATCCATTTATCCTTCTAGCATAGTAAATCCCTAAATTGTAACACGCTTCGGCATCGTTCTTTTCTACAAGTCTCATTATTCTTTTATTCGCCTCTTCATCTGATATAGGAGCCTCAACTCTGCAGAATGGACACAGGTTTTGTTTGTCGTTATCAACTTTGTTGCCTTGGTTATCGTAGATAGGTGCATAAGCACATCCGCAGCATAAAACTTTTCCACAACACGACATGTAAATCCTTCCTGAGTCCAATGTTGGTAGAAGTAGGAAACATATTGGACAATCTCCAAGTTGTGGCGGAGGTTGTTTAAATAGTTCCTTGTCATATAACTTAGCAGCACGCTCAGCGGCAAGTCTGATGTGTTCCTCACAATCTTTCTTATGTTTGTGTCTATGTTTCTTCTTACAAGCGGCGTTGCAATATTTAACCATCTTACATTTGTTGCATATATTGTTGGCACCCTCTTTACCGCAATTGGCACATACAAATACAGCATCATCTTCATTGTCGTTCGTACTCATATTTTGTAGCATATCGTTCACGTCACATACACCATCATCACTTAATTTTGATGCACTCTCTTTGCAATTACCGGGCGTGCTCGACGGTGATATAGTACTGTCGGCACCGGCTTCTCTTGTGTTCCTTACACTTGTTGCACATGTTGTTGATCTCGTCACTAGTACCCTCTTTGCCACAATTAGCACACACCGATGATACAATATCATTAGCAGTGCTCATATTCTCTAACATATTGTTCACATCACATACATCATCATTATTTGATTTTGATGATGCACTCTTTTTGCAACTATCGAACGTGCTCGTACCCGATGATATACAGGTGTCAGTTTCTCTTGTTGTATTATTATTAGCAGGTATGTTCATATTATTAATTCCAATGTAGACTGTATAGTATTGGGTATGGTTAAACGGTTGGTGAGTGGAGATAGCTCGCAGAGATGTGTTTTCCTTAACTTGATAGAACTTGATGCGCCGTCTTATATTCTTTAATCAATTACTTTGCTACCAATAACAATATTATCAATGGTGATAACGAGATAATGATAAACCGGCAAATAATACCTGCGTAAGAAGATTTACACCGCCGCCGACTCTTGTAATCCTCCTATCCTACATCACGAGACAAGATGAAATTTGGAGTGGAATTTATAGATATTTTGCCAAACATGAAGTTTCAAGGTTGAGATGCCTTATTTATATATTACTTATTACCGTACTTATCTCTACGTCACTATCAGACTCTATCCGTGATCAGACTATTCCTACAGATACTCGTACTGATCACCAAGGTGTGTTTAATAGGCCATTAAAATATCACAACGATTCCGTGCCGTTATCATAGCTTATCGCACAGCTTTATACTACCAACGCAAAACAATATTTCTTTGCAACTTTTAATTTTGGTTGCACATATCTGATACTATATGGCCTTTGATATACTGTTTATCTCCGTTTATGTATACATTACAGATCAACTAAAGTATACACGAATATAATTTTATCGGCGGGTATATAAGCAGCTATTATGAGTACATCTGATATATGCAAGATTTGCAAAGACAGTGAATCAACAAAATCAAATGATGATAATGATGCATGTGATGTGACTGATGTGTTACAGAATTTGAGTACTGGAGATGAAGTCGTATCGATATGTGCCAATTGTGGTAAAGAAGGTGATGATGTCAATAACATATGTAACAGATGTAAGTTAGTAAAGTATTGTAATGCCGCCTGCAAAAAGAAACATCGATCAAAGCATAAGAAACAATGTGAGAGACGAGTTGCTGAGCTACATGACGAAAAGCTATTTAAACAACCTCCACCAAAAGAAGATTGTCCAATTTGCTTCCTACTATTACCTTTGATGGAATCGGGTTGGAGATACTATGTATGCTGTGGCAAAGTTATTTGCGGTGGATGTTGCTATGCACCTGTTTATGATAACCAAGGGAATATAGTTGAGAAGAAATGTTCTTTTTGCAGAACTCTACTACCTACTACAGATGAGGAATTGATCAGTAGATATAAGAAAAGAATGAAGGCCGGAGATCCTATTGCAATTTACAATCTAGGAATCTACTATCGAAATGGAATGCATGGTTTGCCACAAGATTATACAAAGGCATTAGAACTTCTTCATCGGGCGGCAGAACTTGGTTGTACTGAAGCATATTGCAATATTGGTATTGCATATGATAATGGCAAAGGTGTAGAGATTGATGCGACGAAGGCTAGGTATTATTTTGAGCTAGCAGCTATGATGGGCAATGAAACAGCAAGGTACAATCTAGGCATTATGGAAAAGAATGCAGGCAACTTTGATAGAGCATTAAGGCATTATATGATTGCAGTACGAAGTGGAGATGATGGGTCTTTGAACCAAATCCAGAAATACTACTCAGTTGGCCTTGCAACAAAAGATGACTACACAAAGGCATTACAATCTTATCAAGCATACTTAGGTGAGATTAAGAGTGCCCAGAGGGATGAAGCTGCTGCAGATGACGAGGATTATCGTTACTATTGATACTGAAAGACAAGCTACAGGTCATTATTAGATACGGTTGTGAAGTGATGAAACTCATGGTTATAATTGCTTATAGGCCTACAGTGCAGATACTGATCATTCCAGTAGCAATACAACATAAAGTTTACATAGATTAGCTCTACATACTTAGCCACTAACTTAGACAACTCCCTTATTCAATACAAGAGACACAACTCCCAAAGGAGTAATATTAATAGCCTGGGGTAGCCACAACACTGCACCAATCACTGAACTAATCACCTTTGGTACACTACTTGGTAAAGTAGTTAATATCTTATTCAATACACCAATCACACTAAACAATGGTCCGTAGTGTTTTGTCAAGCCAACATGAAGATAGAAATAACCGAATCACTCATTGTAGATTTGGTTATTGTACGTTGATAGTGGTTCTATTACTGGATACTACTAGCTTTCGCCAATCATTATCTATAGTGTGTTAGTTTAGTATCTCATATATCATACTAGTATCAGTATAACCAATTAATAGTAACGATACTGATCATCGGCCGCAGCAGCTTCATCCCTTTGTTTACTCTTAATCTCTCCCAAGTAAGCTTGATAGGATTGTAATGCTTTCATGTAATCCTCTTTTGTTGCATAACCATACTTGTAATACATTTTGATCTTCTTCAAAGCGTTAGCATCTCCACCTTTTGCCGCAATCATGAAATGTTTCAAAGCCCTATCTTCATTGAATGCTTTCATCTCTTTAATACCTAGATTGTACCTTGCTACCGCACACCCTCCCATGGCTGCTAACTCATAATAATGGATAGCCTTCTTTTCATCCTCTTCCACACCAAAACCAAAGTCATATAAATAACCAATGTTGTTATAAGCTTCAGAGCTTCCAAGTTTTCCTGCCCGAAGATACAATTCAAAAGCCTTGGTATAATCTTGTGGACGTCCGTCTGTACCTTCTCGATAGTTGTACCCAAGATCTTGAATTGCAATAGGATCTCCTGCCTCGACACGGACCATATCTCTCTCATTTGCTTCCTCATCAGTTTCAGGCGCTGGAGTTCTACAAAATGGACAAACCAAGAAATATTACCTAGGTGATCATAGACTGGTGCATGAGCGCATCCGACGCAGATAACTTTACCACAACACCCCTTGTATCTATGTCCAGAATTTAGTAAGGGCATTCGTAAGAAACAAATAGGGCAATCTCCATATTGTGACGGTGGTGGTTCTTTGAATAGAGCCAAATCGTGCAACTTTGCAGCATGTGCAGCAACTTCGTCGTTGATCACGGCAATACGTCTGAGAATTTCCTCGCATTCTTTTTTATGTTTGTGTCGGTGCTTCTTTTTACATGCCGCGTTGCAATAAGTTGCAACCTTACACTTGTTGCACATGTTGTTGATCTCGTCACTAGTACCCTCTTTGCCACAATTAGCACACACCGATGATACAATATCATTAGCAGTGCTCATATTCTCTAACATATTGTTCACATCACATACATCATCATTATTTGATTTTGATGATGCACTCTTTTTGCAACTATCGAACGTGCTCGTACCCGATGATATACAGGTGTCAGTTTCTCTTGTTGTATTATTATTAGCAGGTATGTTCATATCATTAATTCCAATGGAGACTATAGTTGTAGGGTATTAAACTGGTGGAGATAGCTTGCAGTGATGTGCATTTTCCTTAATTTGATAGAACTTGATGCGCCGTCTTATGTTCTTTAATCAATTACTTTGCTGCCAATAACAAATATCATCAATGATAACGAGATGGTGGTAATCTGCAAATAATACCTGCGTAAGAAGATTTATGACGCCGACACCGTAATAGACTAGTTTAATATTGTTAGCCAAATTTATAGCTGGAATTTTCATTTGTAATTTTCCACATAAACTTCTTAGCAAGTTTCCTCCTCTGTTAGCTTGGAGCTTTACACCATAGGTATGTACGATTGTGTTTAATAATAAGTATTGGTAATCAATACTGCAACGACGATTTGGTGTCCAGCGACCATAAACGCTAGGGTACTACATCAACATTAGATAAAAATCTTTAGTTCCATTCTTCTTCCTCAGGGTATTGGTAGTAGGTGGAGTATTGTGAATGGTATCAATTGGTCAATTATATAAGATTCGTATATGTATAATTTGAGTGGTAGTTATTTATTTAGTGAACATATAATAAAAAACAGAGACTAATAATATGAGCACATTCGACGGTAGTTGCAATGTCGGTGCATCAAAATCAAGTAGCGATGGTGTTTGTGATGTGAACGATATGTTACAAAATATGAGTACGACGGATAAAGATGAGGATGTAGTATCGGTATGTGCTAATTGTGGTAAAGAGGGTGCCGGTAATACATGTAACAAATGTAAGAAGGCGAAGTATTGCAGCGCTGCCTGTAAAAAGAAGCATAGACACAAACATAAGAAAGATTGTGAAGAACATCTCAAGCTTGCTGCTGAGCATGCTGCCAAGTTACATGATGAAAAGTTATTCAAACAACCACCGCCAAACGAAGAAGATTGTCCCATTTGTTTTCTAAGATTGCCAACTCTTCATACGGGTAGTACATACAAGTCATGTTGTGGAAAAGTTATATGTAGTGGATGTATTCACGCACCTCTTTATGATGATCAAGGCAATAAAGTTGATAATAGAAAGTGTCCCTTTTGCAGAATTCCAACACCTTACACAGAAAAGGAAGGAAATAAAAGGTTAGAGAAAAGAGTAGAGGCCGGCGATGCATATGCAATATACGAACTAGGATATTACTATTCAGAAGGTATGTACGGATATCCTCAAGATCATAAAAAAACTTTAGAATTATATTATCGGGCAGCAGAGCTTGGATATACTGAAGCATATTGCAACATTGGTAGTGCTTATAAATATGGTCAAGGTGTAAAAGTTGATGAGAAGGAGGCCACACATTACTGGGAGCTAGCAGCAATGGGAGGAAGTGTAACGGCAAGGTACAATCTAGGCATTTTAGAAGAACAGAAAGGCAATATGGATAGAGCCATGAAACATCATATGATTGCTGTAAGGGATGGACATGCTGATTCATTGGAACAGATCAAAGATTTTTACACAAACGGGCATGCAACAAAAGATTATTATACGAAAGCATTACAATCATATCAAGCATACATAGGGGAGATAAAGAGTGAGCAGAGGGATAAAGCTGCTGCTGCTCGAGAGGATTATCATTACTATTAAGCAAGCAAAGGGCAAGCGTAATAGAAGGAGGCTTGGTGTATTAGATTTGCTATCAAGGTACTACCGGGGGGGGAAGTTTTGAACATTAAAAGTTCATATAAAGAGAGGAGATAAGCTGTATTATTATAGATAGAACATTACTCTGATCTTCCCACCGACTCACTACATTTCTTCTCTATACGGTACACTCCTCCCCATCATCATCTAGATGGGGTTCGGTCACATCGTATATACTCCATAATCGTATTTCTAAGATCAATCCTCAACTCATTATACTCCTCAGCTACACTCTTTAACCAGTCTCTTCTCTTTACATTCGTTTCAAACTCTAACAATGCCAATGATACCGAATGTATAATACGGAATGATGCCATATGTACTAATGCAAAGTGGAAGTCAAATTCATACCCTCTTGTTGTAAGGTCAGACATTACATTCCATGCTATATTCTTACCCATTTCATCTGTTAATTTATTTGGATTGGTATCGATGAAATGTCGTGATACATTTGGTTGTAAGTTACGTAATCCATTCTTCTTGGATAGTAACTGCTTCTTATGATGCTTTCCTGAAGTAACTAACTTGTGTATAAGATCAGTACTTTCTATTACTAGGGGTGTACCTCGTGCCAACTTCCTCAGTATAGGAACTAACCAAAGTCTAGATTGTGCTGAGAATATGTCGGTTAGTAGATCATATCCTAAGAGTAATTCATTATGATCGTTCTTTGATAGTACTTTTGAAATAGTAGGTTGAAGTTGCTGCGGTATATCATTATCTACACCCAGGGCATTTAGTACTGATGGTATATCATTGCATATCTTCTCGGAATGACGAGAAGCAGCGGAGGAGAGTATCGATTGTTGAAGTATAAGAAGTACTACTATTCCGCCTATTACAAACGACGACATTGCAATTATTATCTCCCGTCGCTGCATATTATGTAAGCATACTATCCATAGTATGCTAAAACACCATTGACAAGTTGAAATATCTTCCATACAGAGGAGTGTAGATAGTAGAGGTGTCGAGGATTAGAGATTGATGGGTGATGACGATGGACGACGAAGGTTACTGGTGATTATACCCAAGAGGATACTCGATCCAAATCAAGCCTTCCCGACGCTGCAACTTCTACGGCTCGGTCTATAAGTATATCTTTAACCAATACACAGTAGAGACGATGTCAAAGGCGGCAACAGGCGACGCCAATTAGGTATTAAGAGGAACAACGTGGAGAGATCCTGCTAGCAATGACCGTAGTATCGCCAAAATTAGAGAGTATCTTTTGTCTTCTTCCTATCGTGAGTATTGCTTTGTTGCTATGGTACAATTACAAACACTAGACATATGATGAGGTGTAACTAATGTTACTAACCCGTGTTGTTGATTGTATATTCATGTATCAATCTACACTTGACACAATTTCCAGCACCCAAAAAAGCAGCGTAACCAAGATACCACATAACAAACTCACATATCATAAATTATTTGTTTTGCAACTCGATAGAAATATACCTACCACCACCTTGTTGTGTATTGGTAAGTATAAGTCTAAGTCTTTATCTTTTACGGTATACGCATTAGAATGAATTTATATTGTATGTATATATCATAAACCGAATCTAACTTTTAATGATCACAACATATGCACATAACAATCAATATATGCACACATCATATGCACCAACATTAGCGTCATCTCCCAAAACTTAAAACATTAGAGATAGGTAATTAAACACCACTATTAACCACATATTAAGCCACTAAACGTTTTGGGAATAATATATGATGTCCGACAAAATTTGCAATGATGGTATTTGTGATGTGAACAATATGTTACAGAATTTGAGCATGGAAAATAAAAAAGATGTATCAGTATGTGCCAATTGTGGCAAAGAGGGTGATGAGATTAACAACATATGTAACAAATGCAAACAAGTTAAATATTGCGATGCCGCATGTAAAAAGAAACACAGACACAAACATAAAAAAGAATGTGAGGAGCATATCAGACTCGCTGCTAAGCGTGCTGCTGAGCTACACGATAAAGAACTATTTAAAGAACCTCCGCCAGCTGAAGATTGTCCAATATGTTTCCTACTTCTACCAACACTTGATACTGGACGTGTATATATGGCATGTTGTGGTAAGAGGATATGTAGCGGATGTATTCATGCTCCTATTTATGATATAATCAAGGCAACGAAATTGATGATAAAAAATGTCCTTTTTGTAGAACCCCAGCAGCCTCATCAGATAAGGAGAACATGGAAAGGATGTTCAAACGGATGGAAGCCAATGATGCTAGTGCAGTGTACAATTTAGGAGTTGACTATCGAGATGGGAATTTTGGTTTGCCACAAGATTATAGAAAGGCATTAGAACTTTGGCATCGGGCAGCAAAACTTGGTTATGCTGATGCTTATTGTAATATTGGTTATGCTTATGAATGTGGTGAAGGCGTCAAAGTCGACAAGAAGAAAGCTGTGCACTATTGCGAGCTAGCTGCTATTATGGGATGTATTAATGCAAGGTATAATCTAGGAATTGAGGAAGAGAATGCAGGCAATGTGGAGAGAGCTCGCAAGCATTATATGATTGCAATTCAGGGTGGCAAGTCTGATTGTTTGAGTGAAATCAAAGAGTTATACACAAACGGGCATGTAACAAAAGAAGATTACATGAAAGCATTACAAGCTTATCAAACGTACTTGGGTAAGATCAAGAGTGTTCAGAGGGATAAAGCTACTGCATGTAGTTATCGGTCTCGATACTATTAGTATATATCTATAGCCATAGCTATTATATACTAGATTCTTATTCTTAGCAGACTTAATCAAGCATTAGCTAGCCAGAGCTAGGTATTCAAATCTTTTGTTTTGTGCACATGATATGCTCAAATTCATACTTATACTCTTTTTATGCTATTCAAATGTTGCAGCTCGTTTGATGCTTGAGACTTGAGTGGGGTATTGATACTAATGATGAGTGTATTTGCTTAGTATTAGAGCCATAAGCCGCATATTGTAAGGGGTGCGAGTTCGTCAGCCTTGCCCTTAGACCAGCTCAACTAGTACTATTGCTTGTTGGAGCGGACGATGCACGATGCATTTGTTTTAATGTCCTATTATGGGCCTAACGAGGACAACTCTTGGTCTGAGCGACAGATGGGGATGAGATGGAGATGGTAGAAAAATATTCAAACACATGGAAGAGTTCTTGGATATGGTACATGATAGCCCAGGGTTACAAGAGAGTCTGTTGAAAAGTATCGATGAGGCTACAGACGGTAACGTTGGACTCGTGACAAATTTGATTGCTTATGCAAAAGGGCTGGACAAGTATCTTAGTGAGGTTGATAGTGACTATGGCCGACTATGGCAGTTCTAGTTCTAGTTCTACTAGTTCTAGTGTAGTTAGATTTTGGCTCGTATCTTTGAAATAACTTGTGGTATGATCTTACAACTTCATAAAACTAAAACAGGATAACTGCATTCTTCCTTGACAACAGTAGGCGGCGCTCTGATACATAACTTAATTTCATAGACAACGTAGTGGATAAAAATAAAAGTGCACAAGATGTGTCCCCATTGCATGCCGTCACTATTACACCAATTGAAAGAGCAGTCAACTAATCTAAAGTCTTTAGGTACTAGTGGAGAATATGTTGTTGACTATAATGCATATCAATACTCCTTTGTGGTACACAATACTATGCTTCCCCAGTGTATTCTGTTAGATGATGAGGTAGCACTGCAAGTGCGAATGCGAAGGACTGCCAAGAGTGAAATCTTACTATAATGGCAGCCGCACTGTCAATAGTATAACAGTAGTCAATGGGTAATATATGCTGCGGTGGTTACGAGGAGGAGTACAAGCATGGTGCTTGGCGAGGAGGCCACGATGATGACGACGATGACGAGGTAAGTTTTGCAATTCACGTTACAGTTTTCTTTCATCCTCTCATCTCTCACTCATACCATTGACTATATATCATATCATGAACATGATACGACTATATTCCTATCACATACTTTTTACATCGTCTGATGATACCCTCTAAACAACGATATGATTGCAATAACACATCATGTGCACATCATGTGCAAAACACAAATTATGAACACATCATATGCACAAATTTGTACAGTATTGCAACAAAGCCGAAGAAGATGAAGATCAATACAATGCCAATGCAACCAATCGAGAACAACTCATATTACTCCATGAAAAGACAAAGCGTAGTAGTCAAACAGCAACATGTACACGAACCAAACGTCAAAGTATCCGATCAACACCAATGGATAATATTAATATTTCATCTTCATTCACATTCGAAAGTACACCCAAATCCACTGAAACTACCGACTTTCTATTATCGGCACTATCTGATAACTTTGTATTTGATTCTATAGATATATCCACAAAGTTACAATTTTTTAATGTTATGCAATATCAAGAGTATAATGAAGGTGATTGGGTAATGAAACAAGGAGATGTTGGTGATTATTTTTATATCTTGGAAGAGGGGGAGGTTGCCTATCATGTTGTTACAGTAGAAGATGAACAACAACAAGTTGGTACAGGAACAAAAGGATCAACCTTTGGTGAATTAGCATTACTTTACAATACACCCCGAGCAGCATCAGTACAAGCCTTATCCCATCTCAAAGTTTATAAAATTGATCAGCTGACCTTCCGCTCATTACTAACATCAAATGAATTAAAAGATCGTAATAACATTATATCATTAGTTAGTAAAGTTGATGTATTTAATGAATTAGATGATAGTAAGATACACAAGTTAGTGGATGCCTTTACCACAGTACAATTCGCCAACGGCGAAAGAATAGTGAACAAAGGAGATGTTGGTAATGTATTATACATTGTCAAATCCGGTAGTGTCAAGTTAGAAGATATTGGACATGGTAATTCAAAGTTTGATGATCAGATATTTAATGTTGGTATGAGCTTTGGTGAACGTGCCTTGACCACAGGAGATACAAGAAGTGCTAATGTTACTGCTCTTACTGATGATACATCATTGTTGGCCATTAGTAAGAATGTATTGGAGGAGATATTAGGATCGCTGGGTGAGGCCTGTCATAATAGTAGTCTTGCAAAGTACTTACGATCAATACCACTGTTTGATGAATACATGGAACAAGAGGAGATTGAAAGATGTGTCATGCACCTCAAGAAGGAGAAGTTTTATAGTTATGAACCTCTGGATTCAAGAGGCAAGCTTTTCCTCATACAAGACGGCGGCCCTGCACTCATGACGATACAAGATAAATGTGAACAAAATAAAAGCAATGGTAGTAGCAGTACCCCAGAAAAGAAGAAGATGACCAATGGTGCAACTTTGGTAAGGTTGGAAAAGGGAGATTACTTTGGGAATCTGTTTCCTGACGATGGGGATACCAATGATGCATCACCCAACTTTATCAATGTCGAGGCTGACATGGAATGCTTAACACTTGCTGCCTCTGACATTGAAAAGATTATTGGTGGTCGTAAGCGTATCACGGCTCTAAATCTTGACTCAATTGCTGCCGATAGAGCTGTCAATCATAAGCCGAGATCCCGAACTAGTAGGCTTAATTTACTCAAGTCGATGATGTCCAAGAAGTCATCGATTGATGATGTTAAACAGAAGAAGACATACTCAAATCGTGATGTTATGAACTCGAGTAAGTTGGACAAGCATAGAATACTCGGTATTGGAGCGTTTGGCAAGGTATGTCGTGAACTTGTTGTTGTGTTCTATCTTCTATCTCTGAGTCTCTAGATCTGACAACACATACTCACTCTTCCTTGGTATGATTCGTCTATTACCACTCACTCTAGGTTTGGCTTGTCACTCCTAAATCAAATACAAAGACGCCTTACGCATTGAAGATGATATCCAAGCATCAAGTTCTCGAGCAACGTCTTGCCTCGGCAGTTATGCGTGAGAAGAATGTCATGGAGAGTATTGATTCTCAATTCTTGCTTCAAATGTTATCAAGCTTCCAAGATGAACACTACTTGTACTTTGTCTTGGGCTTAGTGCTCGGAGGAGAGCTATTCGAGCTACTGTACTCGTATAACAAGACAAACAGTGTTAACACTACAGCCTTTACACAGTCTGCATTCTATCAGTCGTATGGGGTTAAGGAACAGAAGCAAATCAAGGGTTGCAAAGGTGTCGGTGTACCAAGGACTGTATTCTATTCTGCATGTGTAATCGAGGCTTTCAACTACCTGCATAATAGAAGGATTGTATATCGTGACTTGAAACCAGAGAATGGTAAGATATGAAATGCTATACTGTCTTCTCTCTTACATGGCTCATTCACTAAACAACTTGACTTGTGCCAACTCACTTATCATTACAGTCATGCTGAATGAAAACGGATACTGTGTGGTTGTAGATATGGGCTTTGCTAAAGTCGTTATGGATAAAACATACACTATGTGTGGGTAAGTGATAATAGTATCATTCCATCTAGATTGCTTCATGACTCAACCATTATCTCATCTGATACTCTTCATTCTTCTAGTACTCCAGAGTATATTGCACCTGAAGTCATCTGCAATAAAGGGCATAATAATGCAGCAGATTATTGGTCGTTTGGATGTTTACTGTATGAATTTGTTGTAGGGTAAGTTTGTGTGCATAAGATGTGTCAATGAAATGTGCATAAGATGTGCACGAGATGTTTTGTGTGTCGGTATCTAATCCTACCTCTTCTTCCTCCTCACACATCAAACATGCCGTAGCCAAACTCCCTTCTTTGCCCCCAACATTGATCAGCTGTCAATGTTGAAAAAGATCGTCAAAGCAGACTATGTCTTTCCTGACAGTATTGCCCACGTCACTAACAATAGTGACAATGGTTTAATCTCTGCACTCTGGTATTGGAAGGATCTTATCTCACGGCTACTCAAACCAAGAAGTACAGAGCGTCTTGGTAATTTGCAACACGGCATTGAAGATATCTTAAACCATGAGCTATTTGCAAGTATAGATCGAAATGATTTCCTGAATCAAAAGTTACCGGCTCCTTGGATACCAAATATCAAAGACCCGTTAGATACCTCTAATATGGTGAATAAGTTCGCTGGTCTTGAAAAGAAGAAGGAGATATTCTTACGAAAGATATCAGCCAAGGATCAAGAGGTATTTAGCTCCTTCTAGTAGTTTCTAGGTGATAGAAGGTTAGTCGATGTTTATCAAGTTCTAGATTGCTTAATATGTAGTAGTAAGAAATCCTCATACCTCCTGCACTTTAATAGTAACGATAATGATCATCGGCTGCAGCAGCTTTATCCCGCTGATCACTCTTAATCTCACCCAAGTACTCTTGATATGATTGTAATGCTTTCATGTAGTCTTCTTTTGCTGCATGTCCTTCTGAGTATAATTCTTTGATTTTGTCCAAAGAATCTGAATATCCACCCCTTATACTCCAATCATAAGATGTTTCAATGCCCTATCTATATTTCCTTCGCGAAACTCCATACCACCGAGACTGTACCTTGCTCCTACTTCTCCTGTCATAGCTGCTAGTTCATAGTAATGATTGGCCTTCTTTCTATCAATTTCCACACCTCTACCATTTTCATATGAAAAACCAATTTGAGTATTCGCTGCGGCAAAACCTAGTTCTCCTGCCCGATGCCGAAGTTCGAATGCCTTGGTATGATCCTGTGGCAGACCATACAACCCATCCCCGTAATAAGTTCCTAGATTGAACATTGCATTAGCGTCACCAGCCTTCATTCGATTCTTGTAACGTCTAACTATCTCCTTATCTGAAGAAGGCCAAGGAGTTCTGCAATATGGACACTTCTTATTATCAACTTTATTGCCTTGGTTGTCATAGACAGGTGCATAAACACAACCACTGCATAGAACTTTTCCACAACAATTATAGTATCTCCTCCCTGAAGCAAGTGTAGGCATACGGAGGAAACAGATTGGACAATCCTCATGTAGTAATGGAGGTTGTTTGAATAGCTCTTCATCATGTAACTCGGCCGCATGCTCAGCAGCAAGCCTTAGATGTTCCTCACATTGTTTCTTATGTTTTGATCGATGCTTCTTTTTACATGCGGCATTACAATACTTAACTAACTTACATTTGTTGCATATGTTGTTGACATCATCACTTTCTTTACCGCAATTGGCACATACTGATACATCTCCATTATCGGCAGTACTCATATTGTTTAACCTATCGTTCACATCACATACACCATCATCAGATTTTGATTTTGATGTACCACTCTCCTTATTATTGCAACTATTATCTGAAGTGCTGTTCATCTTTGTTGTATTATACAGTCGTATATTACTACCTCCTTAATTTGACATCAAATGATTGGTATTGTTTCCGAAGATATGTTGTTTTGATGTGTTGGTGTAGAATAATATCGTCTCAAGCACACGGTATGAAACCCACTGTCGCCACTAACTTTCCTACTTGATAAATCACCTAATCAGAATCAATACTGCTAATATCAATACTGTATTCGATAACGATGGAGGGTATATCTCTCACGGCCGCGCTACTCTAAGAGCTTTCAAATAATAAGATACCAATACAAAAGATATTGGAAATTGGATCTCGATCTGCATCTTCCCTCTGCTATGATGGCGATGGGCCGCTTTGCTCATCTCTTAGGCAAAGGATATCAAAGTTGTGTAATAATGCAACGCTATGATAGTATATTAATCTACAATAGTTGAAAGTTTCAGCTTGTGATATTATCATTTGATCTAACAAGATACTTCACACAAAAAGATATCGATAGCCATCACGCACATTGCAATTTCAAAACACATCAAACATAACATGTCTACAGACCAAGAAAGTGATGTAGATGAGGATACAGATGCAGCCATAGCCAGTGCATTACAACATTCCATCAATGGTCGAGAATACATAACGTATGACAAATCAACATTTGAATTCTGCTGCTTCCATTGTCGTTGTGGAGATGATATTGAACATACTGATCAAGTATTAGAGATACTACCTTCCTTATCAAGGAGAGATGCATCATCATATAGTGTACGATTACACAGAACATGCTGTTCAACTATAAAACAAACAAGTTATGAACAAGATAATACCTATGCCATAACTTCGTATGGTATTGCAACTACTACACCACCGTGTAATAAGAAGACTGCTACAAATAATAAAGTAAATCGTACCTTTCTTTCAAAGGCATATGACGAGTCAGAAAAGCTACGAAAGACTGTCTGTGCTGATTATTCCTGCAAGGGTAAGTTACGTATGTGATATATGTATACATGATACTCTTTATGTATATCTTGAATATGCATATTCTCTTACTCTTATATATTAGATCCAGTACAGTTTAGAAGTACAGATGAGCGGTACCTTGATAACTGTCGTGTATATGATGCTGCCAAGTTAAAAACAAATCCAACAGAAAGTAGTAACAATAAATCAGCAACAAATGTCTTATCTCTATTCTCGGGTATCGGAGCTGGTATATTGGTATTAAAGCGGCTACAGATTGCAATTAATAACTGTATCGTTGTTGAGCATGATCCGTTGGCTGAAGCTGTCTGTTCGGGTAATCATAAGGATGATGTTGCAAAGTATATTTGGATCAAGACGTTTGAGGAGTTAGAAGGTAAGCTTGACGAGTATATGGATCAATATGGTCCGATACACATTGTTGAGGGCGGACCTCCCTGTATCGAATGTGAGTTACAATTTTGTTATTTTCAATCAATATCGTACTATACTAAGTGAAGAGGATCGTTAATCTGTCTACTATCCATTCTCTTTCTTCTGTTATAGTCTCTCCTGTCAATGCCAATAGAGCCGGTGTTAACTCATCTAAAGGAAGTTATATGAAAAGATATGCTCAGATTATAAACAGAATAAAGAAGCATAGAAAACAGAACGATGAACCTGTATTCTTCCTGTGTGAGAATGTAACGTTAGAGTGGGAAGATTTAAGCACAATCGAGCCACTCTTTGGTGTTAGCCCCATTGAGATAGATGCCCAGTTTCTCAGCCCGATCAAGCGTAAGAGAAGCTACATAACAAATGTGAGTACCCATTTTGTCTCTCATCTCTCATGTATTGTCCTATGTTGGTTCGTTTCTTCTCACTAACATCAACTATATCCATACTTCAAAAGTTACCTGTTAATGAATTGCCAGATATCGATAGCAATGCTGCTACATCTACGGTAGAACTTGCCGATGGTTGGATGGATCCAGCACAACTTCATTGTCAGATGAACAGTAACCTACCTGAGGTATACAGCAAAGCTAAAACTTTAATGGCAAGTGATAGTCGTATTGATGATGATAGAATGATCAAAGTGAGATTAAGAGATCCGTCGGATAGAGATTCTATTGAGGCTAGTACCTACTCAGTTGCTGATCGTGAATCCCTTATGGGATTTCCGATTGGCTATGTCCAAGGTATTGGTAAGTTGTTGATCTGTAGTATACACATTCTCGTTTCTTAGTCTTCTAATTGAACTTTTAATACACATACACACATAGTGGAACCTATATTTGAGAAGATGAACGAATCATTTCACAATGAAGACTGGCTTGAGCATGCTCTACAGAATGATTGGTGCCTAGAATACCTTGGTATGTTCTCAGCAGGTAGCTACAAGTTCGTGTGTGATGATAAGGCAGTGGTTAAGGTAAAACTGGGCACGGTAGAGAAGAATCAAAAGGGGAAGACACTGTACTACTTTGACAGTGAAGG
>Ga0214477_100348_pt1 | contig 32773 bp, 24 predicted proteins | sample M1_20Mar14CPVII9_FD_165058 | JGI IMG/M metagenome (GOLD analysis project Ga0214477, IMG submission 165058) | Marine eukaryotic communities from Monterey Bay, California, United States - M1_20Mar14CPVII9sort6BwellC16 | ecosystem: Environmental > Aquatic > Marine > Unclassified | place: USA... | reverse complement strand
ATCAACTACTTGTGTCGTTGTTCATTTGCAATTGATTGTGCAGTGCTCATAGATGGTGGAAGAGTAAAACAAAGGAGGAAGTCGGCGTCATTTGATCTTAGAAAGTGCCGAGTCAAAATGAAGATTGGTTTGTAAATCCTATCCCCACGGCATCAATCTTGTCGGTTCCAACTTATCAATAAAAGAAGGACTGTTCTTTAGCTCTGCTTGGAACCCAAAGGCTTCAACTTGAACTTAAGGTTGATGGGAATTATCATCTAATCAACATTATCATCCCCGCCCATTGTTCTTACTAGCAATTCGACTCCTTGGTCCGGTCTCTACTCAAGAGCTGAGTCTACATTGACTACACTAGTACTGATGTGAAATGAGGTACATGTCCGTAAGCCATAATTTGATGTAATTTGACACTAAACTAATGATCGCCCTACTCTCGGCAGGATGGTCGATGGTTAAACATCTTTCATGATACCGATGATCTATAATAGAATATCAAACAAGATAACGTAAATACTCTCCTTATCAACAACCATCAATCTTTCTCATATATATTTGCTTTGCTATATTTAATATGATACACCCAGTAAACTTAAGTATCATCAATAAGATACTTATGTTTTCATTTTTTTTTGTCTTTACACTTTACTCACTCTTTTGGCAGCCATTCAAGTGATTAGAGTTCGATAGTGAAGGAGTTTGCTTGCGAAACCATTATGTGGAGGGTAACTCTCCTCAGCGGCAGGCAATGCTCCAATCGGCCAGATGGCAATGAGGTATGAAAGACGAGCTGCGCTACTGCAAAAGGTACAGTTTTGGGCCCTCGCGGGTCAGCCCTATGGAAGATAGTAGTAGAGCTACTGCAATATTTGAACTTGAAGTTGGCAAGATTTAGAGAGGTATTGTACCCTGCACACCAACGCAAAAGCCACAAATAGCACGCAGGTGGTAGCATGGGAATAGTAGTAATAGGTAAACAGCTGCAATAGCAACATATGGTATCAACCGTATATATCAAGATGTCTACTTCGTGGTCGAGTAAAATAGTCACAAATGGTCGGTGAAAGAGATCAGAAATCGCCCCTTTTATTAGTTAGGATCAGCAACAGATAATACATATCACGAATATAATTTCAATATCAATAAAGATGATAAGATTAAGATAACCCACACAACACACTTTGACAGTGAAGAGATATCAACATCAAGTTACAAGTTTACAAAAGGAACATCACAATGGTTCAATATCAATAAAAGAGTCATTGATTTAGTATCAGAAGCAGACACATCATGTAGATTACAAAATCGTAGAGTGCAGAATGGATTGACGTATCACGTCGTCCACCTTCCTATGATTATGATTAATGGGCTAGTATAGTAAGACACCTTTTGTGTTGCAGTATGTACTTGATATGTCATAGTCGGAGAACAACAGTCTACACATTCATTACACAATTGAAAGATTCACACACAAGATGATCTACAACCATCATAAGCATCACTACAACAGTTTTAAGACGGACCAAAACAATTCATTTCTTCCCCATGCACTTCTTAATGTACTTTATGACATTCTTCCCAATACCGCTACTCCTACGAGGATCTTTAACAAGACGGCGGTTTGTATACAAAAGAGGCAAGTTCCACTCCTTCATGAACCCAAATATTGCATCCAGTTCATTATTCTTCGCGACAATATTAAGTAAAGCAAGAACCTTTGGTATGATTTGAAGAGGAGTGTCATCCTTGAGATAGTTCATGTCATACCGCTGTAGAAGACCGAAGAGCTTCAAATTCTTATTGATCACAGGATCAACATACTCGTTAACATGTCTCAAGTCCAAGACGTCCTCTTCATCTTTGAACTGGATAAAGCAAGTGTGGTTAGAGACACCCATCGCGTTTAAGCTGTTGATGTTGTATACCGAATATGCGAGATATAGCATTCCCTCCCGAGTTATCAAGTTGTTTTGTGAAAGGTCCAACATCCTTAGATTGGTATTAGACTTGAGAGAGAAAGCAAACTTCTTTGCATCGTCATCATTGAGCAAGTTCTCTTCAAGATATAGCTTTTGAAGAGTGGGGTTGGTGATTAAACAATCTGAGATAAGAGTTGCCCCATACGAATCGATGTCGTTATTTGTGAGACTTACTACCCTCAAACAAAATACATTAAGAACTGCTTTCATTACACCAACGTTATGACCGATACCACAATTCTCAAGCAAGATGGCATCTAACTTTGGATGATCGGCCACAGCCTTACTTAAATTGTCAAAAGATTCCAAAGGATTCGACTTAATGTATAGAGTCTTGAGTGAGGTGTTAGTATTGAGAAGGTTGATAATCCAATTGTAATCATCTTCTCCGAGGCCATTGTCGTTGAAGGATAAGAAGTCTAGTGGAGCCTTATTCAATGGTTGACGAAGCATGTCCCTCACCAACTTGGTTAGTTGTATTCTGAAAAGTTTTAGTCGTTTGATGTGAGTGCACTCATTTGAAGCAGATAGGGCATCTGTAAACCTTTTCCAGTATGGCAAAAGACGCTCATCGTGCTGGAGAGGGAGAGGCATACCATCATCATCTGGACCTATTGTTAGTTCCAATTCAACTCTTGTCAGAATTGATGAAATGCCCTTCATCAAACTGAATGCTAACTCGGCCAATTTTCCGGCTCTCGCCTCATCATATCCTGAAGATCTTAAAGTGTCATAGAACTTCTCTGCTTCTGCATCGTTCTGTGCTTCTGTCGCAGCAGCGTTGACCTGTAACTGATCCATGATAAGTATTATATTTCGATAGAGGTCTTCAAGTCAACTGATTTTTGCAAGCCGAACAGAAGACAACAGAGCTTTCTCGTAACTGATGTAATTGGACAGAAAAGTTATATAATATCACAAATACGAGAAATCACTACCCAATAAGACTGAAACAAGTTCTTACGAGGAAAGCATCAATCAAATAAAGAACTTAATTGAAAAGGGTAATGCTTACGCATTTGATTTTCTTGCCGGGTTATATGATCTTGTGAGTTGTGGCTAAAAGCGGGGGAGCTTGGGTGTTCTCAGGCCTACTTCAGTTTGAGCTATTCATATCATAGTTAAACTGGCGTGGACAGTGTTATGAATCAGAAAGCTAAACATTGCTGCGGCCTGTATCGGGGGTATGTAAACTATTTTGTGGCTAGAGAGGCTTCGGTGGTTGTTCCTGGGGGATATTGTAATATTATTATGTGTGATGAATGTGAAGTTAGTTTAGATATAACCTTTTGTCTCGTGACTTTGTCTTTATATCTTCATAACATTAAACTCGCAGCCGTGTAGACCTTTCCTCTTGTACACAAACTAGAAGACCAGAAGAAGTGAACCTCAAGACTTACTCTCGTCTCCAAAAGAAGACGACTCTTTTCCATAAAGGACGCTTCTAGTAAAGCTATGTATCTATTCTTCTTCTCGAGTCGTCCTGGTTGGTAGTTATAGCAGAGAGTAGTAATACTTCTTTGAACTGCAAAAACGCTAAGATGTTACATGACCAAAGATATTACATACTCTGTATAGTTTGACATTATTTATTAGGTTTAAATGGTTGTCTAATACCAAATAGATGTGGGTATCTTTGCTCATGAGTCTGTCAAGGCCAGTATCTCTCAATACTCTCTCCTGACTCGTCATCCAGTATACCCCTGAATCTATTACTTTCCATATGTACATAAGTAGTATATCCTGTGAGGTTTATGTACAATATGTCCCTAATATCCTACTCTCTTCTTCAACACATCGGGGGGGAGGCATCCCTCCCTCTACTGACTGCCAATGAGCTGCTCTAAGAGCTCCTGAAACTCTTTATTCGAATCAATATCATCTGCTATATTATCATCTTCTATCATGGCGTTGTTAGAGGCGGGAACAATATCCATATCAGTCATCATCTCATCCAAAATCAATGATGGGTGTAACTCCCATGATATCCTCGTCTTTCGTTTGACTCTGATAGTATCTTGATCTTGAGGATTGCAATCTACACTGGTAGGATCGGTAGAGGATATATTGACATGTTGTGTGATAAAATGCCTACTTGCAAATTCATTTAGATCGAAGTTATCATCATCCTTGAGGAGGAGAGTTTGTAATCGAGTCGCATCATTTGTATACTTGCTAAAAGCGTCCCTCTTCATCGTCGTAGAGTTCCGCCGTCTAGAAGAAGATGGAGAAGCTGTTGGTATTGATATAACCTTCATCTGTGTTGGTTGTTGTTGTTGTCGGCACATGTTATCTGTTAGTTTGATTAGTTTATTATTATGAGCATATCTATTGCAGCATCAGCAAAACACATCAAAATCAAAACACAAAAATGAAAACTAGCCTTATCAATAACTACTTGGGTGAAAGACAGTTTGAAGTTTAGGCCGCGGTAATCAAAGTCGCTCACAAACTCACTAAACACTCTCTCGCGATGTAATTGTTGTTTAGAGTTTCCACAACTCCATAAATATCTTCTCAAAGAATCTTTCACATCGATCTACCCTTATTGAATCACTGCCATCAAGTTTGGGGTCATCATGCATAGGATGTTACTCGAAATGTAATAATGAAATGATTGGCCTTGCATATCAATAAATTGATTACTTTGGGTCATGCATGCAGTCTTAACATCTATCAACATCGATCATCGGGGTCATCCATAATCCTACTAAATAGATATCCTTCTTATCGTCTATCCAACACCCATCTACATATAAGTATTATGTGCGGAAGGACGGCATACTCAGCAAATAGTACAGCTGCAACTGCAAGAGACTTATCTAATGAGATAGAGAAGAATTGCAATGGTGAAAATAATGAAGAAGCAATTCTACATAGATTAGAAGATCCCCATAATCGACAGAATTCCACTCCTGGCCAAGAGTATCACATCTTCCGCCGCTCACCAAGAAAAGAAGATGCCAATAATGATTTAGATGTATGCACTGCAATATGGGGATTGCTACCAACTCACGGTACACAGAATAAACCTCATCTTTTCCCTACAAACTCCAATTTCTCTGTTTCTCCACATTATACTATGTTCAATGCTCGAGTTGAAACAATATATGATAAGATATCATTCAGTAATCTGATACGGAATCAACAAAGTTGTATACTTGCAGTTGATGGGTATTATGAATGGACAATAGAATCACAATCAATTGATATAAAGAAAAAGCAACCATACTTTGTTTGCAACAAAACCAAGCGCCCATTACTACTAGCTGGTTTATGGACTACAGTTAAAACTGGTCATCAGATACATAATGCAACAACCAACAAGTTGGAAGAAGAAACAATTACAACCTTTACTATATTGACAACTGATGCACACCAAAATTTTAAATGGCTTCATCCCCGACAACCGATTATGCTATGGAATACTGAAATTGCAATAGAATGGTTATTCAATCCTACTTCAGATACAGTACAAAAACTACGATATATACCAATAAATGGCAGTGCAGAACAGTCATCAATATGGGATAATGAATTGTCAGTATATCCGGTTAGTAAAAAGGTTAATGATTCAAAGTATCAAGGTGATGATTGTACTGTGGAAATCAAGTTGGAGAAGGTACAGAGTATTACATCCTTCTTTTCACCGGGAGGTAATAAACGAGTGAAGACTGAGGACAAGAAGGTAGACCAAAAGGATATCATACCAACAAGTCAAATAGATGACGCTCAAACAAAGGTAGAGGATACCAAGAAGGAGAGTATCAAGGAATCAAAAGACAATGCATCTTCTTCTACCACAAAAAGCTGGGCGTGTGCCGTATGTACTTTTATGCATACTGGTCAAAAGTTTGACTATCTTGTCTGTGAAGTATGTGGTTCTCTAAGAGTACATGATACCAACAATTCAGAAGATGCAACTAAAAATGATGATAGAGGTAGAAAAAGAACGAATATCTAGAACGGCTTAAACTAGAATATGCATAATATCTAATTACTACTATCTTCTTCGTACAAAGTCAAATCCTCTTCTCAACAAACTCAAAATAGACCATTTGTTCTTCTCCTCTTCTTCGTATTCTATAAACTCTTTTCGTATCTCTCGGGTATGCTTTGACGACCACATTCCAATTTTAGATTGCCAAGCATTATATTCTGCCTTTTCTAAGTGGGAAATGTAATTGGTATCATCTTGTAATTGTTTTACTGTTGGATGATAGTCTATAATTGTAGTGCTCTCATTTGCTTTGGTGTTTTCTTTATTACTGCTGTTGTCGTCTTCTATGTTAGATAGAGGCACTACAATTCCACTAGTCCAAGCTTCGCCCTTTTGAACCATTTTTAAACCGGCATTTGTTGTTTGCCAAAAGTATTGTTTTGGTTGTTTGTAAAGTAGATGACATATGGCTGTATTTTGTATTCTATCATCGTCTATGTGCCTATCTCCTTCTTCTTTCTTCTTGTTTTGATTAGATTCCGCAGCTACTCGTTGGGCTAGTAATTGTATTGATATCTTTGTCTTTTGTTGTATGAGTTCATCAATGAGTGGAAATTTATTTGAAGAAGATGATCCGGTTAAAGAAGTAGATAGAATTGAAGAGGATTGTGTAAACGGAGGGGATAATATCCCTGCTACTTCTATTGGTAGCAAATTACGATTTGGATTGGCCGATGAGTATAGCAGTCCGGTGGTTGTAGACTGTCCAGTAACTTTCAGTAATCTTTCCATTGCTGATTTAGATAACAATCTCTCCATTGGAGATGAATGTCTGAAGAGAAGTACTATCGGATGTTGCTGTACAATTTGTTGTGTGTCCGAATCTGTTGCATTGTTGCTCTCTCTATCTCTTCTACTATCTGACGATATCTCATCCCTTTGCAAAGAAGATGAAAGTAGAGATGCTACTCCATTATTTGACGAAGAAGAAGATGTACTGCTTGATGACCGTCCTACTATACCATTACTTCTCTCTGCAATACCAACAATCCGCCCATGTAAATACTTTCTTTTCGTAAATGCCGATATTGGGATATCTAATACACGTTTGTGTCTATAAAATAGTGGGGTATTTGCAATGCCATACGCACCAAGTAATAGTACTGTTGAGAATGTAGCATATCGTACAACGATGAGATTATCATTAATGAGGTCTGTGATGTTGGATAGTTGTTTTCCGAATTGTTGTCGGAATGTTAATGTGGTGTTTGTGTTTTTATTGGAAGATACGGTATCCAAATCGTTCGATACTTTATCGATACTACTACTTCTGTCACTACCGGCCTCCTCCTTGACATCAACATTATTGCCGTCCATATTATTATGAGCGTACAAGCGTTGCCTTGATGTAATTAATAGACTAGGGGTAGAGGTCGAGCAGTATAGAGGATACCGTTGCATCGCTAAAACTTGTCTCCATACACAATCTCAAATCCAGTAAAATTTTAGATGGGTAGCAGCAGAGGAATATATATACCGGAGATATCATTCAATAGCGGCCTCATCTATAATATATTGACCTTGAAGACGGTGGTGTGTACACTGGAAATAGAAAAGCAGGCGAAATTGATCATAAAAGTGGAGGATACCGCAAGTAGATATTCATCAGTGTATTGCTATCATATATCTCTTTAAATATGAGTAATAACAACGACGAGGAGGAGGGTAGTTGTTATAGCTACGTTCAAGAAGATAATGAGCCCAACGATATACCCAAATCAATAATAACTACCACTCCCATAGATAACAACAAAGAGAAGAAGAGCAAAAAGAAGAAACGAAAGCACAGCTCTACTGGTGGTGATGATACTGCTAGTAGTTTAGTCACTGATAGTTTAGTAAGCAATGGTAGTAAAAAGAAGAAAAAGAAGAAGGATAAGAAGAGGAAGAGTAAAGATAATCGAGCTTCTTCTGCAACTAATGATTGGCAGCCGCCAGCTGGATTGCCACCCGACAACTCTCAACAACATCAAGAACAACAACAGCTATCACCGCCATCAACTGATGAGATACTAAAGCTTGCATCCCAAAAATTATCACAACATCAGCAACAACAAACGTCTGGGTCAATCTTTTCACTAATTGCCAAACCAACTACTGCAAACAACAACTCAAAGCTAAAGAAGTCACCCTATCAAGTTAAAACAATCTTGGGTACAGTAGCCCTACTCCCAACATCATTACCAGACGTTCCCAAATGTATCAAATCATTATTACAAACATTACTACTAATGTATGATTCCAACATGGGTGGCGTATTACTAAGTTTAGAAGATGATATCAAGTTATTACCAATTGATTACAAAGCTCCAAGTAGTAGTAGAGGAGGCGGCAGTAGTGGTACAAATAATAACAACAAAAATAGTGGATTAATAGGCGGACGAATAGTAGACGATTTACCATATATACATTACAAATTTCAGATCAATGGTTTATTATTCTGTCCAACATTAAATATGAAATTAACAGGACAAGTTATTGAATGTACACAAACTTACATTACATTAACAACGCATCATATATTAAGTACTAAAATATCAACTGAAAAACTACAGGAAGTTGGATTTTATTATAATGAAACTTCGTTTGAATGGGAGAGGAAAAAGGGTAGTAAAGATGATGATAATGATACGTTGGAAGGAGGACCATTAACAACTATTTATCTAGATGATAAAGTTGATTTTATTGTTGAACGGATACATGAATGTGGTGGATATATTAGTTTGGATGGGATGAGACCTGAAGTTTCTACTTTGGGATAATGAAAAGTAGAGTGATGTGAGAAAGTGAGATTGGAAGGGTTGGATTGGGTAGTTTGAGTTATATGGGGGCTAAAACTTACTGCCTTAAGCTAAGTATTGGTATATGAGAGATGTTAAGTTTTATAACTCATCTTTTCTATCTATTGTATCTGCTTTTTCCTTATCATCTAATACTGTATCAAAGTCGATATCTGCTACCTGTAGCAAAGCATGAACCTCCTTGTCGGAAAAGGCAAAGCCAAGACTATACCGATGAACTTCTTCTGATACAATACAATGCCAAAGATCCGGTATCCTAAAAAGTGTTACATATCCATCTATATCTGAAGACGCCAAACTGCATTACGGCCAAACACATTACTATCAAGATCAGTTGACTCGTCAGATTTGTTCATCCTAGGTGTATAGTCTTCAGCAAACTCATCAGAATACTGTCTCTTCTCCTCATCAGTAGTCAATCGTCTTGCCCCGGCCTTTTCCAATACATCTAATGTAATCCCATTATTATTACCGGGTATTATATGCAAAGCTGAATGATCATTACTACTGGTATCAACTGGTTCGCCCTTTCTCAACTTGGTTAACTTTTTATCAAACTCTGAATCTCGAACGGTCCGTACAAAATACATTCTCCAGGTCTGAGAAGCAAAGATTTCCTCAGATTTAGTCGTTTCACCACCTTTTGTATTACCAACGAGATCTAACTTATTCGTATGCCACTCTCTAACACCTCCCGGTGGATACCAAAACATGCCTGATTGTCTTGCCTTGTCAAAAGTAAAATTTGGTATAAGTTGTTTTATTCTTTCTTGAAAAGCATTGCGCATTAATTTGTACATTTTCATACGAAATGGCATATTAGAAGATGTACCACGGGATGAGAAGTGTGCTGGTGGGTACCACGACCATTGCTGCTGCTGGTCATTGGAATGTTTAGAAGAAGATAATCCTGTCTGAAAGGATAGTTTAGAAGGTGAATCATAATCGGCCGGCAAAGTTGATTGTGCATGTATAGTATTAACAGTTGATGTAGATTTCTTCTTATGCATTCTTCTATTGTTAGTATCTCCACCCTTTTCTTCTGGTAAAAGTGCTGGATAGAATCGTTTCGTCATAGTATGCATCAATCTCATTTCTTCTTTGCCGTCTTTGTTGTATTGAAATGATATCTCTTTCCGTCTTAGTTCAAAGTTATTGTATAGATTATTATGTAATGTGGATGTTTGTGGATATGAAGTATAACATTGCCGTCGGAAGAGGGTTGCAGCTGGTGTAGAAACTGATTTGAGTGCATGTGAAGTTCCGGATTGATCAGGTGTTATTATTGGTAGTACAGCTGATGTATCGTTCGTTAAAGCATCAATGTACCAGTTCTGAAGTAACTCATTAAATTCAGGACCCAACTTAGACGCAGGGAAGCGAAATAAGGACTGAACTATGCGACTATTATCAGGAGATCGATCATTGTTTGTCGATGCTGTTTCTTCTCCGTGACATATGATGTGAGCAACAGACAGCAGATATAGTATGGCTAAGAAAATCCGACCGCCACTAATACGAAAGATGACCTTCATCGTTAGCTCGAATATGCAATGCTAATGATAGTATCTGCATATTGAGAGCCGCCGCCGCTGCCGCCCGCTGCAAGTAAGGGGAAAGTGAACAAAATCCTTATTTAGCGAGCAAACGCATGTCATTTTTATCAAACTAATCATCAAGAAGCAGTGGTGTAGAGCCGCCTCATCTCCTCTAAAGGCAAGACAATAAGCTATGCACTATTGCAATTGCAATATAATCAGTTAAAAAGTATATGTTAAATAATAATGGGTGGCATCGAAATTAACAACGATAATAACACATTGAATGGAGAAAATGACAATAGCCATACAAAATCATCAAGACATAATGTGTCTTCCTTGTTGAAGAGTCGAAAGAGTAGTAATAATTCAACTCCACCAGTTCCTCCAAAGTCCATTCATGAACATACACGGCGTGGATGTAAGTATAAATGATCAATTATGTGCATATGATATGTGCACATGATATGTTTTGATTTGCAAAGTGTGCACATCTATGTCATTCTTCTTTTTATGTGTGCATATCATATGTCACACTTAATTTGCAATGTTATATCATCTTCTATACTTTTATCTAACCTACTATTCTTCTAACCTACATAAACACAGATGCTATTGTTGTGATGTTGGGATTATGTATGGCATTTTCGGCAGGATATACTAACGGGGTTTGCTTGTCTGGATTTGTGGATAGTAATGAAATCATTACAAAACAATCAGTTGCTGGAGTAACCGGCGTATATACTAACTCAGCTATCTTCTTTTCAAGTGAACAAATTGATCAAGCAGCGTTTCAGGTTGGGATTATCTTTAGTGTTATGGTGGGAGGGTTTATTTCTGCATTAATGAACCCATACCCCATCGCTTTTGAAATATCACCCCGGTTTGCACCGACATTTCTAATTGCAAGTTTATTCATGATATTGGGAGCGATAGAACTGATTCACAATGAAAGAAGAGAGTTTTACTTTACAGGTAAGATTATTCATATCATGAAAAACATGTATATATTCTTCATTCTTTGTATTATACTCATGACCTCTTTACTTTAGCAATCGGCAATGGAATCCAAAATGGTATAAGCTCCATGTATTCAGCGAACCTATTACGAACTTCTCATTTAACAGGGACTACGACAGACATTGGCCTCTTTTGCGGAATGGCAATGAGAGGCAACAGAGCAAACAATTGGAAACTCTATATACTTATTGGCTTGGCACTTTCGTTTTGGACAGGCTCGTTTGCAGGATATTTCGCCGCCAAGATGAAGTTTCAATTCTCCTTACTCTTTAATGCGATATTCTTTCTGGTCATATCAATGTGTGTTGTGGCTCGTACTTGCTACTTTTATCATGTACCGTAAGTACAGTTATGATATGTGTTTTTTGTCTGTCCATTTCTAACATCTTCATCTGTCATTTGAAAGTGTTTGGCAGGCGGTCCTTGGGGTTGGTAAATGGACTACTACTCTTGACGAAATGGATATCTTCCAGTCGTCTTCTAAGAGACCGTCCATGGTGGCGAGTAAAAGATCTCTCTTTCCCTCTGTAAATGATGCCGAGTCCCCAGCAGACATTGACGAGCTTATGGCACTATTTGATGAGATTGATTCTGACAAAACTGGCACAGTTTGTCAGCATAAGCTTATTGCTCATTTGACATCGAATCATTGCAAAGTTCATACGAAACGGAAGAAGCTATCATCCATACTTTTTAGTGCATTCCTTATTCATGATGATGGGGACTTTAAAATTAGACGTGAAGAGTGGAAGGATTTGGTTGGTCATTCGGAACAGCTGGAACAACTCTCAAAGAGAAGCACTTCAGGTGCATCGGCAATAGGGCCATCGGAGCTGCGGCGGATGTCTATTCAAGCTCTTAAAAAGTAAGATCGATGGCAATTGCAGTGCTTGAGAGAATGATATCATATATGTACAGTAATTAACACTTAAAATATGTTTGCATCAGCTTAACTTTATTGCATTCATACTTACTAGTGTACTGATAAGGTTGAAACAGTTAGATTTACTTTATAATGTCGTCATTATATTCTGTCTCAGCCTATCATTCAATGGCTCCTTGAACCGTATCCTTTTAACGCCTTTGGTACTACCAGTATCAGCTGCTTCTCCCTCCTCTCCTTCCGCCTTCGTGTCTTTTGTAGGTACATAGAATACCGAAACATGATCATTATTATTGTCGGGCTGTCGTCCTGTTAGCCCTTTGTCCTCTTCATCGGCGGCTGAATCAAGAAATGGTACTATCTCAACACCTTCCTCTTCCAAGGTACTAGATTGCTTTAGAAGCCGGCTCCTCTTAGGGTCATCACATATTAAAGGAGTTTCCTCCTCGACTGTTTCCTTCCGAAGTGACATAGAAGCAGAGAATACCCACTTGGACTTTCTATTCGATGGATCATGCGGTCCCATTTGATTCTCAAGTACCAATTGTATAGCCTTATCTGATATGATAACGTCACGGTCGGAACTCGATCTGGTAATGGCAAGGTCTGATGGTGAATCCAACTGCTTCTCGTCATGGGCGCTCAATCCTGATGAATCAGAATGTAAGCAAATCACCTGATTATCTCCACCAACAAGCTCAAAACATTCATCAACTTCTTCTTCAAGAGCCGCTTCTGACTGAGTAGACTTGGCCTCAATCATCTTTCGATGTTGACTTATCAAAGACTCCTTTTCCTTTTGTCGTTTGGTTTGGGTCTGTACTTTGTCTTGCCCACACATTGGTATCATCACGCCCGTCAAGTCTTGAGACGGTACAAACTTGTCTGATTTTACTTCTTCTTCCGAATGGTGGTATGGCTCGGCAAATGATTCAGGTAGAGGCACATCCTCGTGTCGTACCAAATTAAACTCCGGCAGTCTAGTGATATACTTGCCGAACAGCTTGACGCGAAAGTCTTTCATCTTCAAAGCATTCTCTCTCAGACTTTTTGCCACCATTTGCTGCTTTTGAAACAACTTCTTTGCCTTCTTTTTAGCCTTTGTCTTTTGATGTTCAGTCTCCTCATGGAAAAACAAATCACATATCCACATCCAGGGACCAAGGAAGACCCAAACGACTATTCTCATCGTCCATTGTAATATGAATCTCCAAGGAATAAAGAGGGCCACAACGCCTGCACCGAATAATATAAGTGTGATAAAGAATGATATGATAGACTCGTTCCAGTTCATGACATTGCGGATGTGCCTCATCTTCTTGCAGTATCCCGAAAGACGCTGTTGGTATGGCAATAACTTGGCACCTGCCAAAGCTGAGAGTGGGTCAACAAGGGCTGTATTAGCACTCGCTTTGGTCTTTGTTCGAATGGTTGCTTCATCTGATATTGACTTAATTTTGGCATTCAATTCCAACTGTTTGAAATACTTGGCATCATCATCTGCTAGACGTTGTTTCCACTTGGTTTCGAGTTTAGCTGTTTCTTTGTGTCCTTCTAGTGGATTGATCTGGGTAGCTTCTAACCCTCCACTACCGATGAGTATGCTCCAATACTTCATGAATGAATGTCCACGAGTCCAAGGGTTCGGATGAGCTGTTCGATTGAACATGTTGGCAAGCATAATCCAGCCACATCCAAAGAGTATGAAGGATGGTAGTAGTTGAAGATTCTCAACAACATGGATTGAACAGTAGAATACCACAGCCGAGTGTAGTGGTAGCCACACGTTACCAACTTTGACCTGTCCTCTCCAGTATATCAATGATCGTACTGCATCCCCGATAGAATATGTCATGTACCTCTTTTGTGTGAGAAGCTCGTTGATATGACTACGGAACAAAGCCATTTCGAAGACTTCTTCATCATGTGGACCGTCGACACAATACTTGGCAACACGATGAGACTTCCATTGTTGAGAATTTACCCACGTTGTCTCAGGTGCCTTCCATCCCTCTAACAGAAACTTCTTTTCATTCGGTATTTCCATTCGTAAACGTAATGTGATTGTACCCATATCTTCGCCCTTTTCTGTCAGATTTGAAGACTCGTACAGATTATATGTCAGAGTATACAATGTTCCAGGAGAAAACTTGCCCAGATGTATAGCCACTCTACCGATACATTCGTGCTCTAGTGGTCCAATATCATAATCGCAAACACCAATATGAAGTGCTGTAGAAGGGTGTCCAAGTTGAAATATAAACGCCCGTGAACACCAAGGCATAAACATTGGCGAGCAAGAATCATCAATAACTTCAGTCTGTACCATGATATCACCATAGACGATAGATATAAAAGCATCTGTCTTGTTCCCTACAGCTCCGCCTGCATCAGTGTTTGGCAGTCCATTGCATTGAAGTATCTCAATGAACACACGTCCCAGTGAATTGTTATTATCTTCGTCACAAGATTGCTGTTGTTGTCCAGCCTGTATCCAATTCGTAGATGGTTTTAGACATTCAGTATGCAAACCTTGTTCAGTTAACCACGATGTCTCTTTAACTCTCGATGGATCAGGGTATGGTTTGACTAACAGCCGTGGTTCTGTATCATTCGAGAAGAGGTATCTCACACTCTCTTGAGCAATGGGACTTATGTTTCCTAGTGCTTTCATAGTTGTATCAGCCGTCATTAAATTCTCATCAACTTCGGTAATAAGTTGCTGTAACTGTTTATTGGTACCCCTACTTCCATCATGTTGTATCAATGTAGATTGCAATGCTGTATTAACCCCACTACCACCATCAGAATCATCAACTGCCAAAGACTTAATGAAAGCTATATCAAAGTTTGATGCTAATCGTATCCTCAAAGCAAGTTTAGCACCATTAACAACCTTGGTAGTCATCATTGATTTACTAACACTATCCAGTCTACCCTTCATTGACCCTTCACCTGATAGTCCTTGATAGTGTGTGTGGATTCGTTTCCAATTTTCAATAACATTACATTCAAATCGTTCTTCATTACAGTTTTCTAATATCTGAATTGGCGTTAGAAATACAGATCCTACTAATCTAAATGCTGATGACGAGGATGGTACCTCACGTGTAAGTGCATTGGATTCTTTTTCCGATATATTATCTGCCAATAAAGATGTAGCTACTGATGTGAACATATTATCGAGTGGTCTCTCGAAGACATCAAATCGCAATCCTCCACTGCTGAGTGTATCTTGTGTATCCTTTGTTGTATCTTTAGACTTACTGTTGATATTCTCATCATCAACTTTAGAGCTAATGGTAGCATTTGCAAGTTGTTTCATTGATGTTTTGAATAAGAATAATGATGAATCATTTACTGTAAATATATGTTCTGTACAATCTATCTCATCCTCATCGTCTATATCATCCTCCTCTGCATCTACATTTGAACTACTACTTGCGGTATCCTGCTTACCACTACTCTTTAAAGTTTTAGTCCGATGTACAAATTTGCATCGTCGTTTATATCCAGATGGATTAATTGGTCCTATCCATGATGTTGTGCAGTGTATACCTCTGTTTGATGATGATGAAGTTGTATTGTTCTTTTTCTTGGAACTTTGAAATGGAAGTGGTATAGTCGCTTTTACTACCTCTATTAGAAATGTCAGCTCGTCACTACTTCTATTGATATTTGTAGAAGATTCTGATTTTAATGTAGAGGTTGTAGTTTGTATACTATTAGTCGATAGATCTTGAGGAGTTGTTGATATAACGAGCTTTTTCTCAGTAGTATCTTTCTTCTTTAAATCAACTCTATCATTTTCCAAGAGAAAAATCGGGCTGTCTTCGGATGATGCGGCGCCGCCATTCTCTATCGCAGCCACCATATTGCAATACACATCCACCTCTCCTAAGAGCACTGACAAGTAAGAGTAGATGAGTTGAGATTGAGAAATGCTGAGCCTGGTCGGTTGTTGTATCGCTATTAATTCTGGGATACCTAGAGGGCGCATCTTTTGTGTGTTGGAAAACGGTCGGATTCTTTCGTTGAATATAAATTGAATATGCCACCGGAAGGAAAGTTAGAGTTGAGTTTCGATCCACTAAAAAAATATTGTAGAGGGCAGACGGGCTTGCCCTCCTTAGTTCAGTTATGTAGTCCTTAACTAACGCGGGCTTCACCACTCTATATCATGGGATATGCCCCCCAAAAAAAACAGCCCAACTCTTCTTCAAACTCTCACAAAAAAAGTTAGTGAGCTGTGTTCATCTACTAGCGTTGCGTTGTCATCATACACCCCCAAACTCTATCCATACTACCATCATACACCCTCTTGCTCGGTGTAATATCAATATCTGTTACTAGTGGTAATTAATCTCGGCGCTTTTTACACAACCATCAAACTCAATCGCATCAAATCCGTTGATTGCTTTAAAAACCTGTTGCTAAACAATACCAACAATACTACAACTCTCTACACTCAAATAATTAAGAAACGAGGGATATCTACCTCTTTATATTATCAAACGGCTGCCTCTAATTAATCGGCTGTCTACACAGTTAATAACAATTTGAGCACATCATATACACAAGATTATTCCTTCGCATCAGGGTCATACTCACAACAATTAATTAATATACCATCATGGCATCTACAACCGATACATTAGTACCAGTACAGGTAGAACAACCTGTACCTGCCGTCAATGAACAACAACCTCCAACAACAACAGAGGCCGCTCCAACAACAACCACCACCTCACCTAAAAAAACATTACCAAACATTAATACCAACGTAAATAGAAAGGACGTACCCGAGGTCAAGGCTCCCTCACCTAATAAGAAGAAAGGTAATGCACCTATTGCACACGCTCCACGTACTGCTCAGGCTCAACAGCAACCTCCTCAGTACTATCCGGGTGCTCCGCCTCCACCTCACTTTTACCCGTATCCTCCGGTAAGTTTTATGTGTATAATTTTTATGGGCGTTGGGATTATATATTGTGGGTATTGTGTTTTTGAGGTATTGGTGGTGTATTAATATGTTTAGGTGTATTTGGTGAAGTGTTTGTTTGTTTTAAGGATTTGGGGTTTATTAATTGAGAGGATACGGGTGGATTGTTTGTTGCAATTAAATATTTTTACTAATCCTCTTTACTCTATTCTCTTCCTTTAATAATACACGTCAGGCTCCGAACGGATCACCATCAGCCGCGGGATATTGGGCTGGACCTCCACCGCCACCAGGTTCAATGCCTCCACCGGCCATGTACCCACCAGGCATGTATCCACCACCACCACACATGTTTGGCTCAGCAGCAGCAGGACCCTACACTATGGACCCACCCACTCCTCAGGGCAAACCGCCAGCTGATGTTGTTGGCAAGGCAGAAGAGGGTGCAGAGAAGGACGCGGAAAAGAATTCTGGTGTAGACGATGCCAAGAAGGAGGGAAATAATCCAGCAAGTGAAGCTAATGTCAAGGCTACAGAAGAAAAGGGAGAAGAATCCAAGCCTCAAGAACCTTCTGATATGTCAATTGATACCAACAAGAAGACTCCCGGTATTCCATCCGTTACCAAGGATAAAATGGGATTGAAGGGTATTAATCCAGCCGATATTACCAACGCTACCCCCGCCACAATGTGTGAAACCATGGATGATATTACGCCATCTGCCTTTATGAATACTGATGATTTTAAACATGGCAAGAGTGTTGGTGGACCAACACCCATGAGTATTTATCAATCACACGGGAAGCCAGTGTATTATCAACATCAAACTCCCGAGGGTGCCTCTCCGTTCCAGTCCATTGGTAGTTTCTCGGCTATTACCAAGGCACCCATGGATCCGATGTCGGCTTCTCATTACTTTGCAAGTGCATACAAGGGTGGCCCTCCTGGAAGTTCGGGTGGACTTAAGGGTATGGGAATGCCTCCACCAGGTATGATGATGCCTCCAGGATATTCTCCACATGTATACCAGTACCAGCACTTTGATCCAAGGTCGCATATTGAGCATCCCATGCCTGTCAAGTCTCGTAGTGGCATGCCTGCCGATTATATCGTACCTCCCACTGTTCACATGCCAAGTGCAACCTCCTCGGGGGTTAGTCCATTGGCTGGATATTCAGCAATGAAGCCTGATGGGTCTAAGACTTCTGGTACCAAGGGACTTAAGTCCGATAAGGGTTCGCCTTTGGAATTATTATCTTCTGTGACTGGATCTCCTCTCCCTCTTGTTGGGAATATTATCCATCAACCAGGTATGTCGAGTTTACCAATTAATGAAATGCAGTACACGTATGATCCTGATGCGCCTGCTGCTCCAGATGGTGATGATGCGGATACACCCTCGAAGAAGCCATCATCACTTGTTGATCTCATGTTAACTGCCGCTAATACAATTGATGTAAATGAATCTAAGAAGGCAAAGAGACGCAAGTTATCCGACGGAGATGTTAAGGATGTGAAGAAGAAGCTAGGAGGAATTGATACAAGCGGCATGGGGCTTGATTCAGAGTGTATTATTCAGGCTCAACAGGCATCACAATTGGCAGAGCAGGCATTGGCACGTCCCCGATTATGTAAAAGGTTATTACTCTCAATGGCCTTGGTACGTACGAACCCTCGTACACCACCGTCATGCTATCCTTCACATGGTACGGTATTGGCTGATCGATTCCATTGGGCAGCTTACCCTCCCTTGGATTCTATATTGCGTAAGAATATGAAGAGGTATTATGAATTAAGTACCGACAAGTGCCAGTCACGTGATCAGCAAGAGTTTAACAACAGACTGGTCAAATTAATTCGCAAGGAGGCAACTAAGTATGGATGGGAGTTTGACGAAAAGGTATTCGATGATAAGAAGATTCGTGATCGTATCCGATGTTTCTACAAGACACATATTCAGAATGCCAAGAAGAGACTTAAGACGATGTTGAAGAATCCGGAGAAGAAGGCTAACATTAAGGCCTTGGCAGCTCATTATCATTTGATTGAGGAGAAGGGGCAAGATGAGGAAAGCGAATACCCTGAGGAAGATAAGGTTGGTCATTACCGTAATGAGGGTATCAGATTGGAGTTGAGTAAAAGCGTTAGTAGTGACAGTGAGAAGCTACCAGGAGTAGGTTTCCAAAATTCTAGGTCTGGCGGAAGGAAGAGGACGGCTAGTACTAAGTACACGGAAGAGGCCTAATGTTGGGGTGTTATGATCTTTATACCCTGGGCCATTGAAACAACGCTATTGAAGATTCACACAGTCATGTCATGTTGGTGCTGTTGAAGTAAGATTGTTTGCTTTGCGTCACGTGTCTGTGTTGAATTGGATTGCTGTTTTACAAGATTTCATAGTACATATAGATATATGTAAAGATTAGACGTATCAAAAGGAATAAGTCAAGTAGTGTATCGTATCCAGTTGCTCTTACTCATACATCTCCTGTCTGACATTCTCCTTCGACTTTCGACTCATCTCTTTCCAACATAACTTCTTTGAGGGGCATCCTTTCACTCTACATACCGATAAAGATAAGGTAACCCAAGTTGAGTATATAAGAGGCACTCTACTCCTTCTCGTCTCTCCTACTCAAGTTTAGGCAAAGAGCTCACTGCTAGAAAGACACTACTGTTTGGTAATCATAGACCTATAGTCACATTAAGTTACAACTAGAACATGCCGTCTCGGGTGTCTTGTATACAACACAAAGAGATATACTCATACCAAAGAACCATCTTATCAATCTTAAACAAACATACACATAAGGACCATATGCATATACACAAAGATAGGGCCTTCAACGTTGTGTAATGGGTCTACTATCAAAGTAAAACATATACAATACCGAACAATTTTATAAACCATCTTAAGGTTCGCGGCGGAGCTTGGTCTTTGATGATGGCTCTTTATAACAGGTAGTAGTGCTGCGTGCTTTACGCCCAACCCTACTACCCCTGGTAGAGATAGACTGGGGGATAGGCTGGGTGACATTACAAGCTGATGTTGATGCATTCTCGACATCCTCACGACGAAGTTTAGTCTTTTGTGATGGTTCTTTGTAATCACGTCTACTAACACCACGTGTTGCACGAACTTTCCTTGCAAGTACAGGAGCATCACCGTTATCAGTAACGACATTAGTGTGATTATCGTTATCATTAACAGTATCGTGTTTATCAACAATATCAGATGATGTACTAGCGGTATTATTATCGTTATCGATATTGAATGAATTTTCAGTACTATCATTATTATTGGTATCAATTGACTCTGCATTATTGACTTTAGCCTCTCGTTCCTTACGACGGCGATTCACTTCCTTATCAAAATCATCAAGAGACATATTTTGTAATGCAGTAGCATAATCATCATCATCATCAGAAGTGTTGTGTGAACCGAAAGTATTATCATCATCACTGGATATACTATCTGTTGTGCTGTTGATTTCGGGCTGATCATCTTCAACCGGCGTATCGGAGAATTCATCGGCTTCCGATGAAGAGGGGCGCAGCCACTCCGACGTAAATTTAACCCTTGAAGAGGGGCGCAGTGGCTTTTGAATCCTCTCGATTTCATTTGTTAGTTCGATTAATCTAGTTTTGATAGCAACTTTTAATTTCTTAGGAGGTACATTGTGTTGTGTGCTGTTGATATTAGACTGCCCATCGGCCACAATTTCCTCGGCTTCCTCCTTAGCCACAGTGTTATCCACTTTTTCAACTTCTTTTTCAATACTACGAACTGATGACGACTTCTTCCTGGAATAACCAAGAACTAGATGAGGACGAATCCGAACAAGTGGAGAGCCAAAAGGAAGGCGTTTTGTATATCCGCTATTGATTGATGATGACATGTTATTGATTAATTATGATAGTATATCTTGTTTATTAATATGATGAGGAATTGCAATATGTATGTGAGCAGTTGCAAATAATATTATGAGCAAAAAGGAGGTAGATTTTTCCACGGCAATCAGTTGAGAATGAGAATTGGTATCCTTTACTCCCAGCTGAGACGGCGGCAGTCGTCTTGATAGGGTGGAGATAACTACTACATATCCGTGCTTTTACATCGTTGATATCTGGAGGAGAGAACTTGTAAGCGGCAAGGCCGAGCATGTGCAGCGAACCGGTAGTCATTGATATTAATGATATAGGTATGTACTATGTTCACTCTCTCTCGTTACGACGAATGTAACTTTTGTTATACAATTGTATTCTATTTCTCCAGCCACCTATGTACATTGTGAACAAAGGGAGGTCAGCTATCATTTTTTCAATTGGTGGTGATTATGACGGATATTATCATCGACAAGCGTCCTAGGCTAGGGGTGTACAGGTATGGTATGATTTACTAATCTTAGAGAGAACTAACACTCTCTTTACGACGATGTATAAAGTTGTGAAATCTTAAAACGTCTTATCATATCGATACCTAAACATATCCTATTGCAATAGAAAGGAATATACATTTTGGATATACATTAATTTGTTATATATTACGGAGAAGATCATCTAAGAAGAAGAACCACGGGCAAGATTAGACACTCATGCTAGTCGACTATCGTAGTTGCAATGAAAACATCTCAAATCAACAACATTGCAAAAGTTACAAAAGCAACACACGGTATTGTGAAGCAAAGCGTAACGGAGTGGCTTCACATCATTGCCTGGTTGGGTTAATAAGCAACCTACTGTGTTGGACTTCATTCTTCTAAACTAAAGCCAACTTATCATTGGTTTATTTTACTAATATTGGAATAATCCTCAGTATCATGTTTGGTGTACTAAAAACGGTAAATATTCAGATGAGTATCTAATTACCGAGATAAGATCTCTCATATGTTATTAATGAGCAGAAGATTAGACTGCAAACATTGACATTAGTTCGTCTTCAAGTTTTATCTTGTTGATTGATCTTGGTATTATGTTAAGTGCTCAAAGGAATTGATTTGGTATTGGTTAATTTCTTAGGATTGGATATACAAGATCTGACTAACCCATCGTAACACCAAGAATGGAGAAAGAAAAGGCAGAGGCTACGCAATGTGATAGAGAGTAGTGATTAGTTAGCAGTAGTGCACATAGGAAAAGAGTACTGATCAAGGAGCTCGCCAGAAAGAAGAAGAATGAAACGCGTACGCTGGACCCACTCTGTCCACTTAAATTGAATATGGCAGCTATGATACAAAGGCGGGGGTGGGAAAGAAGGTCAACATCTTTATAGGAGGCAACAGGCAGGAAGCTAGTAGACTAGTAGGAGATTAGTATAGTCAATATGAAACAAAACATATCTATCAGATTATACTGTACAAAGTCTGTGGCAACCCGAACCCATCTTAAACCTTCCACGAAACTCTTCGGCATAGATCCTCAAAATCGTTATCAATAGCTTCCTTGTTCTCGTCAAGGTACGGCTTTAACACTTCACGAGCCTTACAAACCGTCTTGGCATAGTCACTTGAATCAAAATTGAGAAGCAACTCAAAGAAGTCCTTCCACATAGACCTGACATCACGTTTTAGAAACGTGGAGTTAGGGAAATACATTTTCATCTTTCCGTCTTTAATGGGTGTATGCTTCTTCTCCATATGAGAAGTCTTGATGATCAACAAAAATACAACTCCACAAACACCATAAAAGTCTTGTTCTACTCCCCAATCCTTGCCCTGACGCATAGCCTTGCACATCATATCTTCATCATCACCAACAGCACTGCCACGAAAATGTTCCGTCAAAGATGGCAGATCCTTGGAGCGTCCAAAGTCTATCAATATGAGTGACCATTGACCATTTGGGAGGACCTTCAATATCCAGTTATCTGACTTGACGTCACAGTCCTTTATGTACAGTACAAAACAAACATGTTAGAAAGAACAAAAAAGTATACATATCATCTCACTACAGCAAGACGTACCAAAAGTTTACCCTTAACATGGAGAGTTTCCAAAATTGTGAGCATAGAGTCAGCGAGACGTACAATAATCCCCATTGGAACCCCTTCAGTTGGTGATTCCGTGGCAAGTTTGTGTAAAGTCCAGCCTTCTTCTGCACTCATGAAGAAGAGGCCTCCTCTCGTCCCCTTGCCCTCCTCATCACAGTATGTAATGAGTTTGTAGGATACTGGAAATGGATACTCTTGTCCAGCGGGGCTTTGTCCGACCCTATGAGCAAGTTTTAAGTGTATGGCATACTCCTTGTTCAGACTTTTCGATGGATATTGAACCTTGACAACACATATAATGGGCTTAGAAGAAGAGCCAATGTATAAATGAACATTCCACACACTGCCATGGCAGCCTTCGCCTACGTATTTCAACACTCGTACCTTCATCTCATTAGGTAGATCAATCAAAGTTTCATTCTCGATTGCCTTCCTAAGAGATTTAGGCTCGAGCCATATCGATGGCAATGGGCCACTGTCGGTACATGCATGTGTAGTTATGGCATAATCAAGATCATCATCGTCATTACCATAATCTTGGGCTGCTGTCTTTTCTGCTTCAAGGGCATCTTTTACTTTTGATTGAGGAGATTCACCATCCTCCGCTTCTTCTCGTGTGGTGGACTCATTAGAAGGCTTGGATGCTGGTGTGGCACTACCTTGAGCACTATCTGATCCGTCTCCTTGAGTATCAGCTTGAGGCATCTTTTGATTCCCTATTTCACCTCCGACTGCGGGGGGTATTATGGAAGAGGACTGGTTAGTGGTGTCGTTCATTCCTCCCATGCCTTGTTGTGTAATTGAACCCTGACTCATTTGCTCCATCATTTGCATCATTTTCTCTGGATTATCTCGCATTAACCGCCCGAACATTTGAATATGTAGCGGTTGCTGACTAAGTTGTGGATTCATCATAGATTGATTCGGTGCTGCCTCTATGTCTCCAGTATTATCAATCTCAGTATCATCCTTGTCATCACTATCAAGATTAATCTCATTTCGACGACTTTCATGTTGGACATTTTTTGATTGAAGAGACTCCTCCAACAAATCATTATTAGGCTTGGCTAAAGCACTATCTTCGTCTCCTCCACTGCCATGCGTAACTTGGGCATCAGCTTGTTGAGGTAATCTTTCATTCCTAATTTCACTTCCAACTGCGGGTACCGAGGAATCCTCCTTCTCCTCACTTGATTCATTACCCTTACCAATACTATTACCGCAGACGTCCAAAGCATTAACGGCACTAAACTTGGTAGCCATCTCAGCAAATAATTCATCTTCGCCACCCTTGTGCGTCAATAAGAGCGATTCTGAATTTGGTAAAACCGACGGATGAAAGACCGATAGATATATCTTGAGCAAAGACAAGTGATCGGTTATTTGAACATTCTTGACACGCTCCTCAAAGACACTATTCAGTGCATTAGCAGTTGTATACTTTCTGGCCAGCATTGCAAATAGAATAGCTTCTCTTCCCTCAAGCTTTGCCAAAGTCTCTTCAACATCAGATACCTTGGATTCGTCATGCTGCTGATAGAATTTCGTTAAAAGATACTTATAATCAATCGGCTTGGGTGCTAGGTTGCTATTCTCAAGTGCCGGTGCAGTATCATGAGGGTTGGGTTTCTTCTTCTTCATTTCCAGAATGGTTACATCTCCTCCTATCCGATCTGCGGCGGCTAACGCTTTGATGTCATCTTCCCGTGTGGGCGTATCCCATAGACATTGTTGAGAGGGCTTTGTCTCGCAATCTTCTTCCTCCCACGATGACGGGGGATTAAGATTACTCAGACGCATATCTAGTAATGTCTCAACATTGATACGTGATACTGCCTTCTCGGCATCCGTCTCTCCATCTCCAGGTTCCAACAGATCCCTAGGCATAGCCTTTCTAGACCAATCGCCACCTCCCTGGCGTTCATCTTGGCCACCACGATTGTAATTACCCCTACCACTTGATTGGTAGATTAATGGTTTCCATGCCGAATCGCCACCGTTGCCAGTATTCACGTTCTCTGTTGAACTGTCGGAAGCCGCGGGTGCAGCACCAGGACGTAGTCCACCAGGTCGTGCTCCTACAGTACGAAATCCACCCTTTAGAAGGTGAAGATAATAGTAGTTAAAAAGTTAGAAAAGTGACACATGATATGCACAAAATCAAAAAATATATGCACATCAAACTATAAACACAAGGTCATGCACAAATTGACTTACAGGACAGAAATTGCCAGAAGATAGAGATGGTGAGATGTTTGCCTTTGGCGCTGCAGCTAAAGTACTATCCTTCTTTTCTTCAGACTGTTCCTTTACCTGTGCTAACTTTGCTTTCAGTTCCTCCTCAGCTTTAATTCGTGCCTCGAGACTTTGACGATCTTCAAATTCCTTACGTGCACGTTCTTCTGCTTCCTTACGAGCACGAGCTTCATCTAGGTTGCTATTCTTGTCCATCTGTAAAGGGTTAATGGCATGAAAGTTGGATAACAATCGCTTATCACCCGAGGAACGATGGCGTGCAACATTATTTGTATCGATCCGTCTCTTCTTACTACTAGGCATAACAGAGGGCGGAAGGGCAGAGGATGATGACTTGGAAGTCTTAGACTGCACCTTCTTCTTACTATTACTGTAACTTGACTCATTACGTCTCTTAGAATATCCCAGTCCACAATCCTTCCCGAGGATATTAACTACACCTGTCTGTCCTGGTATAATGTTGAGTAAGGATGCTGCAACAGTCTGTACAAAATGTGAGACACAGTAATTTTAGATATGGTGTGTAAGAGGTGTCAGGGTTATAAACTCACCGGATCGGCAAAGGTAACAAAACCAAAGCCAAGTGAACGTAATTTAGACTTGCAATCACGTACAACTACCGCATCAATAACTTCACCATATTGTTGAAAGTGTTGTAAGAAGACAAGATCCGTAACTAGATATAAAAGAAGAGAGATTTATGAGCTTAAGTCCAAGGGATACCACCTAAGTATGTGAGTACATGTGAGATAGAGTAACACTTACGACCTTCATAGGGTAGACCACCCACAAATAACGACTGTCTAGCATCTTTCCGTGTAGCTTCATTATCTCTTGTTTCATATTTCTCTGCAGGAGATAGAGCAGACTCAGATGCCTGTTCCTTATCTTCTGAACTGTCAGATGCAGGGTTGCTATTCTTATCCATCTTTAAAGGATTAATAATGGAATGAAAATTGGAATATTTCAGTTCACAATTCTTCCCGAGGATATTAACTACACCTGTCCGTCCTGGTATAATGTTGAGTAAGGATGCTGCAACAGTCTGTACAAAATGTGAGACACATGTAATTTTAGATATGGTGTGTAAGAGGTGCCAGGGTTAATAAACTCACCGGATCGGCAAAGGTAACAAAACCAAAGCCAACTGAATTTAATTTAGACGCCTTGATAGACTTCGTCTTACGTATAACTACCGCATCAATAACTTGACCGTATTGTTGAAAGTGTTGTAAGAAGGCAAGATCCGTAACTAGATATATAAAGAAGAGAGATTTATGAGCTTAAGTCCAAGGGATACCACCTAATTATGTGAGTACATGTGAGATAGAGTAACACTTACGACCTTCATAGGGTAGACCACCCACAAATAACGACTGTCTAGCATCTCTCCGTGTAGCTGTGCTTATTGATCTTTGATTGGATCGAGGACGTTTGGATTTAATGGCAGCCTCTGACATCGTCTAAATATTAAAATATTTATTCGTAGGTGTTATATTTTGATAGGGGGCAGCCACGCAACTACCTCAGCGGCCAGATTACAATATATAATATATATAGTGTATTGCAGTTGAATAATATATTGATTTGTGGGGTTTTGGGCTCCACGTTAAAATTTTTGAAAACTGGCATCCCAAAAACTATCAGACTCCCATGGAATCATATATCAACCTTATTATCGTCGTCATGGTTATATTGATGCAGTGATCTTAATTAGTCGCTAATCAAACTAACTAAATTTTTGTTGAGATTTTGCATTATCATATGATTCGTATCGACGGCAATTATAAATTCATTGACTATTCCACAAAATAATACCATTGTAGACTACCATCAAGTATTAACAGTAATATCGACTCTACATCTTTGTGGGCGTACTGCCATCGCTATCCTATGATAGAGCATTTGAAATTATTGTTCACATGGTGACCTTCTTTTGTAATTTAATACCAACTCATTTCCCCATCGTACCGCCGGTACATGATAGAACATTTTGTCGTCTACTCTGATACTAATACATCCCTCATTTGATAGGCTGGCTTAGTGATGATGGTAAACCACCGACGTTATTGCTGCCGCTGATAATACTTGTGTTGATCTATTTTCACACACCCGAAATATCCTTTCATCGGTTGGATACTGACCGACTGAAGTTATTCTTCTCCTACGTTTACACCTGTTTACACTTCATGACTCTAGATAAGGTATATGCGAAGTATATACAATACTCGAAGACCATTAGATTGGTATAGATGATATGGAGGCTGGCTGGATGTGTTGTTATTTAACCTTAGGATACCACCTATTAGATTTCAAATCACCGTCACTGCTGCAGGCAAGATACTTGGACGGCATACTATTCATTCTACTGACATCTTTAACACAATTTTCACTTGTTCCTCGACACTCAATGTTAATATCCTGTTATCCATACAAGGCATCCCCAGCATGTAACGTCCTGATGTGTCGACATCCGACCTTCCCACCTCTAACTTAATCCTCATGAAAGATTGCCCATTAACACGTCCAGTGCAAACAATATAAGAGTAAGAACTGTAAACACTGCAGCAAACATGAATCGAGGGGCAAAGATTGCCCAAACCATGAGATGTCTTTTCATCACACTAACAGATATGCATGATGCCACGATTTCTGTCCATTGATAGTAGCAGAACCAGTGCCAAACATTACGACCAGCAGCTGGGCCATTCCTTGTGTCCGACCGTCGAGAGTAAACTAATACCAAACACAATCCTAATATTTCCCAACCAAATGTATTCATAAATAGAGATAGGCCAGCAATGTAGAATTGAAATGTATCTGTCGCAACAAATGCGGCTGAGAATTGCAGTCGGTTGAATGAGCAATGATGATTTGTTGCAAAGAAGATATGCCGTATTAACAGTCTCCATATAGCTGCCATGACAGGTGCCGACACTTCTAATGACGATCCTGAGCATTCCATCATTAACTTCAGTGCTGTACATTGAAGTATAACCAATACTGCAGTGGACGATGACGATGGACCTGTCACAACCACTAGGAAGAGAATGACACGAAACAAAGCCAATTGAATATGCTCTACCCAACTTGTATTACATCTCTGATCACCTCGATAAGACAACCACTGTCGAATAAGGGTGAAAAGCGATGCAATCAGTCCGAGGAACACAGCCACGATAGCAACTCGAGCCGCCATGAAACCATTCCTCGAGTGATCAAGAGAACGTTTCTCCCACCAACTGGCTGCTAAACAAACAATGGCAACTATATCAACGAAAGCAGATTGGGAAATATTCGTCCAATTTCTACTACCGATTACTGACGGTTCCAACCATTGTATTCGAAGTATAATCAATACCAAGAGACTTGATATGAATATACTTGGATTGTGAGCAGCATGAAGACGGATGGAAGGATCTAACCCATGTCCAGTGACAAGCACATCATTCAATCTTGAACAAAGCGCCACGATTAATGGCAGATAGACAACAACTCTGCTTCTTGAGATAGATGAACTCGAGGTGCTTGTAGTAAAGCACCATCGTCGAAAGATCAATAAGCAGAGTATAGATAAGAAGAATGTCACAATCTCACGTTCATGTTCAATGTAGCTATTCCCAAACGTTAACACTCCACATTGAAATATCATAAAGATAATGGCAACTAGTAACTCCAACTGTCGATATGGCTGAAGAGTTGTATTCATTTCATTAATCTTGAGGTTTTCTTTGATACTGCTTCCATTGCTACGTTGTCTCTTGCCAAACTTTGGTAGTATCTCAGCAAGTTCATTACGAACACTCCTCTTCCATAGAGGTAATGTCATAATCCATGCCACAACTAATATACCAATGCCAAACTTCATACCACTTTCATTAAATTGTGTCCATACTTGTTTACCCAGGTCTGTACTCTCGGCTAAGAATGATTTAAATAGAGCACATGCCTGTCGGTATGCCGTTGAATCAAACGAGTCATTATCAGTGTTATTATCATCTTCTTTGGAATGTTTTTGTGATTGTGTAATGGCATTACGATATAACAAAGTTGCAGAATCTAGCAGTTCCTTCAGCTCAATTAATCGATCTTGTGGTAGATCTCTTGATGTTTGAGAGTATGTGTGTAAATAATTCCATACCTGGGCAGCATTGAGTGCTAATGCCGTGGCAATATGTGCTGTATTGGATATTGATGATGTTGTTGATAGAGTAGTAGACGATGGTGGGGAAGGTAGCAAATCAGGAACCAATCCACCAATATTAGCATACGGTACAGGCAAACCCATTAAAAATGATATAGTCGGTACTAAATCAATCTGATGAATTGAATCAAATACATGTGTCGAATGTGTACCAATTTCTTCACCCTTGATTCTATTCTCATCCCTCTTAGTATCATCATGTTGACATCCTGGACTAAAGTGTACGAATAATCCAGCATTAACTTCCTCACTTGTCCCTCCACCGTGATTACCATCCTCTGTCATACCGTGATCACCTAATACTAATGCCACAATACATGATGATGATGATTGTGACGATGCATTATCAATAGTATCAAGTGTATTAGATAACATAACATCCATTTGATGTAACTTCCGTTCCATATGTGGATTGTTCGGTCCGTAGGTATGTCCTACGTGATCTACTCCTAGAAAATGTGCTACCACCAGTTCAAACTTGTCTGTTGAATTGCCATCATTGGCTTGTTGCTTCTCTACTACTCTCGTTTCTTCGTCTTCATCATCCTCCTTCAATCCAATCAAACCATCCAATAATCTCGGTAAATGTTTCAAACATCCATTGTCAACTGTATCCAAATCACGTGTATTAAACGATGGATAGGGATGACAATCATTAAATTGTGTTGGAAATAGATCTACCCATGTATCATCTCCTACGAATGCTAGTTGTGGTTTGTCTTCTTCTTCTATACCTCTTTGCAACTCTCTTGCACTACTTGCTTTATTATTCTGTTCACGTCTACTACCATTATTATGTCGTCGTCTACTCCAAGGAACAGTAACCAACTGTTCCAACCAGGAATCTTCATCAACATTCGCACCACCAAATGATCCGGTAATATCAGCAAATGTAGGTAATCCTCCCGTAGTTAATCCTTTAAGTCGTTGCATTGTAACTGTGGGTGGATCTGCTATGAATTGATATAGTTTTGATGTTCCTCTTGTAGTGGAAGCAGGGTGTGTGGTAGAAGCGTGTGTGGTATTATTGGTAGGAGGGAAGAGACGTGAACCAATTGATAATGGTAAATGATCTCTAGCAAAGTCAAACCGTAGTGCATCAACTACCAGTATAATCATTGAATCAACTCTTCGTGGTGTCCAACATCCATTTGTTGTACCATCATCTTTGCTTGTATCAGACAATAAACCAATCTCTCGTAAATAATCAACATACTGTATTTCCAACCCTAATGAATCATTCAGCAAATTACCACCAGAATTATAATTACATGATGACGTATTAGTATAGGATGTACGTGATAAAAAGAATGATTGTGTAAATATTGATAATCCTAGTAGTAGTAATATTGATGGTGTTAAGTGGAGTAGTAGGTGTTTGATTGTCTTAGAGTTCATTTGGATGTAATTGGGGCAAAATGGTAAGATGATACCAGGCACCGAGAATATACACTATATCCAATGTTTTCCTACCTATATAGAGTGCATATTACTCCAATCCATCGTTGATATCCCCATAATTGCAATAAACATTCGACGCCTGACGCCGGACACCTCTGCTGTAAATTCTCTTTGTCCCAAGACCACCACCAACAAATAGAGTACAGAGCTTTGCAATATATTTTGCTGTAATAGTAATATCAGCACCTTCCTCTGCTTCCTTCAGTGTATATATTAGAGGCTTCGTCTCAGTATATCTATTATCACAATCGATTGCTCGACTGGGGCGGTATCCTTCATAAAAAGTTTCTTTTAAATTCTCAAGAAAAAGTTCAACACTGCACACAAGGAGGCGGCTTTGCCAATAATAAATGAAAATATACGAGAATCAATAAACAATATAAAGATGGAACTACGGGTAGGCAAGAAATATCGTCTAGGACGTAAAATCGGTTCCGGTTCCTTCGGTGACATATACCTAGGAACCAACATGACCACCGGTGAAGAAGTTGCCATTAAATTAGAATCTGTTAAAACGAAACATCCACAATTATTATATGAAAGTAAAATTTATAGAATATTACATGGTGGACGTAAGTTCTTATATTTATTGTTTTCGTTTGTTTTTGTGTGTATTTGTTTGTTTGCGGTATTTGTGGGGTTGGAGGGTTTGGTTTAGGGCTGTCATTTGTTAATGTTTGTTCTTTGTGGGGCTGAATGTCGTGATTTGATCGATTGTGGTTGGTCACCGCTTACCCCCGCCTTGTTAATAATTAAATACTATTCAATTTATCTTTTTATACCCCCAATTTAACAATTACAATTAGTCGGTATTCCAAACGTACGCTGGTATGGCATCGAAGGAGATTACAACGTAATGGTACTTGACCTCCTCGGTCCCTCACTCGAGGATTTATTCAACTACTGCGGACGTCGATTTCAATTAAAAACAGTACTAATGTTAGCAGATCAACTCCTCGGCCGATTGGAATACGTACACACCAAATCATTCATCCATCGTGATGTCAAGCCAGATAATTTTCTAATTGGATTAGGTAAACGTCAATCTGTCATACATATAATTGACTTTGGATTGGCCAAGAAATATCGTGACCCGCGGTCACATCAACATATACCATATAGGGAGAATAAGAATTTAACAGGCACCGCACGATATGCTAGTATAAATACACATATTGGTATAGAGCAGAGTCGTCGTGATGATTTGGAAAGTTTGGGGTATGTTTTGATGTATTTTATTCGGGGTAGTTTGCCGTGGCAGGGGTTGAAGGCTAATACTAAGAAACAGAAGTATGAAAGAATTATGGGTAAGTCTGCTGTTTTGTTTGTTTGTGTGGCGTGGCGTGTGGGTAGATAAACTTTCGTATGAATTTACAAACTGATCTTGTTTATCTCACTCTTATCCCCACTTAATCCAAAATTATTAAAGATCGTAAAATGTCAACATCAACCGAACAATTATGCAAGGGATATGCCACGGAATTTCGTTCATACTTTGAATACTGCCGGTCATTACGATTTGAGGACCGACCCGATTATGCATACTTGAAGAGATTATTTAAGGAATTATTCTACAGGAAGGGATTTCAATATGATAATATGTTTGATTGGACAGTGTTGAATTTACAACAGGAGAGAGCCAAGTTGCCACCTGAACGACCATTGATTGGGGGAGGTGGTGCCGCGGGCGGTAAGGGTGAAGA
>Ga0214477_100347_pt1 | contig 32814 bp, 30 predicted proteins | sample M1_20Mar14CPVII9_FD_165058 | JGI IMG/M metagenome (GOLD analysis project Ga0214477, IMG submission 165058) | Marine eukaryotic communities from Monterey Bay, California, United States - M1_20Mar14CPVII9sort6BwellC16 | ecosystem: Environmental > Aquatic > Marine > Unclassified | place: USA... | reverse complement strand
ATCATATGAATATGCACAAAATTAATTTTTATTTTGTTCTTACCTTCTTTAGACATGAAAAGATAATCTTAACATCCGACTCGATAAGGCGTTTGCCTGCTGTTGTTAGGGTCGTCACCATGTTTTTATTGTGTGTTATTGTGTGCTTGATAAGAGGGTGTGGTTTTGGACTGTGTCATCAATCTAGCTCTGAATGTTGTCTATGTATTTTATGATTTGTTGTTGTTAGTCGAAAGAAGGTGACTGATGGAAATCGACTAAGTCGCATATCTTTTTTCTTGGGTTGAAGGGGTGTTGCTGCAATTGTTTTAATTCTTAATGCAGCCTCAAATGTATGCCACAATTCCAATCATCTATGTAGTAATACTAATGAGAAGCGGCACGACTACAAGTGAAAGTAAAGTAAAGAGCTTACCTTAAGTTTAGAAAAGTAGCTTGGCTAATAATCATATTCATCATCATCATAGTAGTCATCACCATCATCTACCATTGCTGTGTCATCGTCGTATTCATCAGCATCATAATCCCCACCGTTCTCCTCAAGATATTCCTCGCTCCCCACACCAACAGTTACTGGAACACTCTCTTCTAATATATCACATTCCATATCAACTATATATTCTCTAACCTCATTCTCAACTTTACAAAAAGCAGACGCAACACCCTTCCACACCAATTGTCCAATTAATAACTTTAATGGGAAACCCGCGCGTGCAATCCGTCCCCACGTACTCCACTTATTCCAGAATGGTGCACTAACTATTATCCTTTGTACTGCATATTCAATAAGTGGCATACAAACTATTAGCACACTTAGTATACTACATATGAGTAATGTACGTAATACCATACCATTCATACCATCTAATAATATTGAACTAATAATATATCCCTTCAATCCAACGTGTTGTAATATACTATACTCGGAACTGTCGGAGAACCATGAATTTAGTATACTATATTGTGAATGCCACATTGGTTCAACCTTTGTTGGGTCAGTACGACGTAATCTATTCAATGCAATTAATGATATATATTGCTGGGTATTAATTGGTGAAATAACCTTGGTATTAACCTCGGCATCGAAGGAATATAAACAACTCTTTGGTTCGTCTACTGTACTTAATGCACAATCCCAATCAACCTTCGTAGGTAATTTGGCATTATCTGGTGTTTGGACCGATGTTAACGTTGGTAAGTTTGGTACACCCCGTGATGCTAATATCTCAGATAGATATGTTGATCGTAATTGATATAATAACTGTTGTTCGGTACGATATTTGAGTAGTTTTTGATACTCTTCTTTCCTTTTTCGTCTCTCTTCGTCATCTTCGGCATCATCTGTGCCTTGTTGCTGCTGTGATATTTCGTCGTCATTATTGTCGCTAGATGAAGAAGAATCTCCTCCTCCACGGATGGAATGTAAAAGTATAGATGTTGACGATGGAGTGTATGAGGAGGAGGTAGTGATGGGTAGCAGTATTGGCACTTGTGCTACATAATATCTTGTGTTACTTATTCTTTGATGTGAAATTTGTGATAACCTTGAAGCAGCAGCACTATTAGTAGTACCCGTCACTCCAGCGATAAGTATTGTTGCCAATGCGGCTATTAAGAGGAACTGATGGTGAATTATCATCATACTTCAAATATCGACTCTCACTGCGAGATTATCGTATGGTTGAGATGAGATGAATGAACATCACTTCCACGCGGAGTTTTGTGGCTTGAAAATAAATTTATATTATTTATTCATCTACTCGTTAGTTATATTTAGTAGTGTTGGTAGAGTGTAGAGATATGTCATTATCAGACTGCCTCGTATAAGAGGCTGAGCAGTGAGAGGTTCGATATATTGTGCATATCGTACTACTGGCGCAGCAGTAGCAAGAGATTCATTCATTTTAATAGTAATGTGGGGGCGGATATCCAACCTTGCCGAGAATGCAAAAGATATAATTGAGGCTGCTGATCATAAGTTGGATGGGAACGACTCTCAAAAAGAAGGATGGGATGATGATGATCTACAATTTGAAGATGAACCAACAACAATAATGGATACAAAGCACCAAGCACAAAACAAAGCAAACAGCTATCCCAAGATTGTTACAGTGTCTGCACCGGGAAAGGTATTGATAGCGGGTGGATATTTAGTATTAGAAAAACCAAATCAAGGCGTTGTTCTAGCAGCAGAGGGTTGTAGATTTCATACCACGGTTACATTTCAACCACCATATTCATCATCATCTGCTGCTGCTGCTGCTGATCAGTCACTAGGAACAGGAGGAGGACATGTAATTGGTAACGCTATTGATGCAAGTTGGGAATCTATACCTTTGGATGTCTACAGTCCACAATTTGATAGAGTATTTTCATACTATTTATCATATTCGATTGCAAATTATGAAGAAGACGGGACAACAGATCATTATAATGAGCCATTAGTAAAGCTACAGCCACGGAAAAGAGCACATGAATCGAATATATTTGTAGAAAAAAGTCTCTTGTTAGTATTAGCTTATATACATCAATCGCTCGGACCGATAATCTTCCATGAAAGGTTACAGTATAATAGTAGACACACTGGTAGTGGTGATGGTCATCATCATCGCAGGGTAGCATTGGCAATTAAACTACGAGCCGATAATGATTTCTATTCACAAATTACTCATCTGAAAGAACGCGCGTTAGACCTAACGCCACAAAATCTTAATAAGTTGGAACCATTCTTACCCTGTCCAAAGAATGAGAGAGGTGAAGTTGTGGTGAATAAGACTGGTATGGGTAGTTCTGCTGCATTGGTAACTAGTATAGTGGGAGCATTACTTCAATTCTTTGGTATCATTGCTCTACCGTCTGATCTTAGTAGAACAATGGATGATAATGTTGGTTCATTAGATGTGAATTGCAGCGACATTAACAAAAACAACAACAATAATAATTGTGAAGCACTTAGAATTGCACATAATCTATCTCAAATTTGTCATTGTCACGCACAAGGAAAGGTGGGAAGTGGATTCGATGTATCTTCAGCTGTTTATGGGTCACATGTATACACTCGCTTCTCAAAGGGTATCATCAATGACTTTTTAGAAGGTATAACTCTATCAACAAACAAAGATGAGGATGGTCTTCAGTTATCCAAAGCATTATCAATACAATTAATGAGATTGGTGAATAATACAGAATGGGATTGTACAGTAAGACCAGTAAGTCTTCCTCCTGGCTTGGAGTTATTAATGGCAGATGTTTGTGGAGGGTCAGAAAGTCCATCAATGGCACGAAAGATCCTCGAATGGAAGAAGAAGAAACGCAAAGTTGGTTTCATGGATGATTATTATTGGAAGGATTTAAAACGATGCAATAATAAGATTGAAAGATTACTAATTGATCAATTCACATCCCAAGCATTTCTTGATGGATTGCATAGAGATGGATCCATGATTATATCAACGAGAACTGCTGAACAGTGGAAGAAGCCCATGCCATCGAGTCACTACGAATTCGAAGGTTCGTCGTGGGATGTGGGAGAGAAGCTCTTTGGTTTGCGCATGGCTTTCTTGGAGTGTCGACAGAATCTGAAAGGAATGGGAAATGCGGCTCATGTTCCAGTAGAGCCGGATGCACAGTCATTTCTTGCAGATGAAACGATGAAGCTTCCTGGCGTTGTTGCTGCGGGTGCTCCTGGAGCTGGTGGATATGATGCCTTGTTTGTCATTTATGTCAAGGGAGCCGACACAGATGATGGAAGAAGTGATTTAGTTAGAGATCAAATCGGAAATCTTTGGAGAGAAATGAGTGATAGAAATGATCAAGTTGTTGTGTGTCCTCTCTCTGTTCGAGCTGCTTGTGCAGGCAGTGGATTAGTAACATCCAAATTAGATTGGTAATGATAAAGATAGCTACGATCTTCATGGATCTAGATCCACTTAGGAACATAACATTCAATAGATGAAGAAGTTTGGTTGAGTGTTCCTTTACGTACTGCGTACTCATATGTACAAATAAAACACGGCATGTTTAGAGTACCAAAAAAAATGGCGGTTGCTATGTTGTCTGATGTATTGATTGTCGATGGTAATAGGTGTAAGCTAGTTCTTTATTACTTCCAATATAGCTACTTTATGTATACGGAAGGTTATATCTATATTGTTAAGAAGAATAACGATTAGACGGAGAGCAAGTGAAAGTGTAGTGCTATACTACCAAACAATCAACTTCTTCGCCTATCTACATACAATATTATCATCAAAAGGCAGAAGAACTGTTATTAGACCGACGACAATAATACTTACTATCCTTTATTGATGCAATACTACTCATAAAATACTACCTCAGATCATCCTCCAAACCTGGAGATGTTGATCATCATCGATCAATATATATATATTGTATTGCCGCTTGCTAGCTACCCATATAATGATGAGTGTCTTTACTTAACGTTAGAATTGGTCATCATTTACCATTCACATTCGAAAAATATTAACATTTTACGACGTATTGAGATATATAATATCAATAACAGAATGAAGCAACGAATCAATAATCAAGTCCATTGCAATAATAAACCTTCTATTATAATATAGAAGTCAGAGAATCAAAATAGTAATATGAACCCTATACCTACACCATCAACATCATTATATTACGAGATGAACACACCCACCATGATACTAGTGTAATGTTATTCAGTCATTCCTATATCGATGGGGTGCACGCAATACCAGTTTATAATATTGTTGGAGGATGCACCACCAATGGCGGATGTTTAGTAGAGATCAAATAAAAGTTACCATATACCTACGCGGCCTACCTATATTCGATATTGGCAGATGATGATTGACAAGTACTTTATGGTAATAGAATTAAGTAGTTTTGTCATCATTTACATCAATAACATCATCCCGATATTGGAGAGTATTCGCATATATGCAACATTAATTTAAGCAGATGACGAGTAACATATTGCTATTGCTAATCAATAAAGTCAATCGTATCTCTTGTAATGCATCAGCAATTGAGTAGTGATTGGATGATAAGTCGTGAATAGGTCACCAATATCTCTGAGGAGTGGATGTTGATTGAGATGGAGTGAATGTAATTGGGTGAAAGGAAAATCCATGCATTTTAGAAGCACATACAATATTTAGCCTTCTCCCTTCTCCAATCTAGTCGGCATTTGAATCAATTAGCCTTTCTTACAAGGCAAGCTATTTGTTTAAACTCCGCCTGATTCCCCGACCAATGAACAGGTTTCGTTAGTAAAGGGTTGCCCTTTGGGGTCGTATTGGGATTATTTGCCGTATGTCTGGATACCAGAAAGAATCGGGCAATGAAAGGTACGTGTTGAGAAGGAAAGGGAGGGGGAATCAAATGCTTGCTTTCCCCCGCTTTTGAATCTAACCTATCTTTCTTACTCTACTTTAACAAGACCAGTACAATTCAACAGAGGAATTAAATTCAGTTTCCTCCCTTTTCTTTAGAGGCTAAGCACTGCGAGACAGGGCATTGGAACCCCCCCCCCTTTCTGAAGATTCAAATCAATCATGGATAGGGCGCGAACCTCATCAAGGCTTGCCCAATGATGAATAGCTCATTCAGCTTTTTGTGCTCATAAATTGTTCAACCTCCCCCTCACAAAGAGAGAGTTTTAGCAATCAAAGGTGAGTAGAGATGTGAATGGTTCTATTATTGCAATATGATTAAGTATGATGGTGTATCATCTGCATATGTTGTGTATCATTTCTCATGTATCTTCTTTCTTTCCTTTATCCTCTGCCATGCTGATATTCGCTTTTGCAATACACCATACCATGACCATATCATCTCTATATCTTCACTACTACACCTGACCACTGACTTATGTGACCACTACTGTATTGCATAACATACTACACTGAATATACATTAATTGTCACCCATCTATCCACAGCCCCAAGGTAAGATGTATTTGGCACCTACATGATCTTATTTTGTGTACATATGATATCTTACCTCATCTCACCTTTGATCATGCCTTCATACTTCTATTATTATTATCATCATCCCATATAGATATGAATCTATCATCCTTTGCAATCGGCGCCTTCCTTTCCCATGCTGCCAAAGCACATGGTGATATGGGAGGTACTAAACACCTCCACTACCGCCACTTGTCTTCTGCTGGCCTCTTACTTGCCTCTTCCTTTCTGTTGGCACCAACTGCTGCCCAGGATCCAATCGATTTCCCGTTCAATACTGCGATTGGGAACTGTGATGAGAATTTCTTCACGCCCTTAGTCTTCACTTCCACCTTAGGTGATTACTGTGCTGGTGCCATTGTTGGAAATGCCCCTGACCAAACCTGGGTAACATCAAACTTGCCACAGGCAATCCCTAATCTGTTCGAGGAGATGATGCAGAAGGCCAACTTTGATAATGATGCTGGTTTTACCTCTGAGATTACCATTGAAGTTGTAAGTGGACCTTGTTCCATTGACGGTATCCCACTCCCCGCCCTGCCAGGTCAACAACCCCCACGTTTTGAGTGTGGTTTTACTCAACCAAATCCCCCAATTGCAAATGACTTTGGGTATATCCCCCAAGCTTTTGATGAATGGGGATCTCTATTTGAAGTTCCTGACTACACTGATTCTAGGTCCTTCCAGCGAAACTATGGAATTTGCTTTGCCCCTCAAGATGATGCTGAAGCAGGGATCGAAACCTGCGAGATCAAGTTATCTCGTACTCCTCTTGTTACTAGAAGGAAGGAGGTATGCCCCGACATTCCACAAAATTATTTTCCCAATTGCCGTCGTGTTGGGACTGAGTCTACTTACTTTACTGCTGCTGATCAAGAAAGGGACAGACGTGATTGCCCTAGAGAGCGAGTGTGTCGTTATTCTTCATGTAGTACAATTGAAGTCTGCCAGCCCCCTCCAGCTTGTGTTCCTGGTGTTTGCGGTGAACCTCAATTTTCCTGGCAGACGTTCCAATACTGCACCGGGGGACCACGACCATGCCAACCAAAATGCGATTCTCAACCCGATCCTGATAGTAGCAATAGACTATTCCAGATCGTTGACGATTGCATTGAAATTGATATTACTGAAATCGTACCTGGAGATGCTGAATCGATCACTGCTATTGTGACGATTGATACAGTTGATGGGGCATGCGGAAATGGATATTGTGAATTAAATGATGGAAATGATTGCCCCGACTGCAAGGAATTGATTTTATCAAAACCCATTGTCCCAGCTGAGTTAACCCTTATCCCCTCGTAAGTTGTTTTATTGATTACTGTTGTATATTATGCTTTGCTCATGTGATACATTATATGCTCATGTGATACATTATATGCTCACATTAATACAGACTAATTAATCGTAACCCTGCCATTCCGGGTGAAATCCTCCGAGATGTCAATTCTGAAAATGGTATCATGTTCGAAGTAGTCAATGACTACCCCTTTCCAGTCATCATTACCAATGTCGACTTCTTCTCACCAGCTGGTCAGTATATTGGCCCCCTCGGAGGACAAAATCCACGAGACCCTAATTTTACGGCTGCTTCTTATTTGGATGAAGACAATTATGATAGTCCTGTCTATCCTGTCCGTGTGTACAGTCTTGCGGGGTCGTTTTTGGGATTTGAAGAAGAAACTGGTGATTGGACCACACGCTTCGACAAGGATGTGACGTTTGATCAGCTTTACCCTTACGATGTAAATGCTCTGCCACCTACTAACCCAAACATGAGACGCACTGTGAGACTTGAACTAGATAGTGGTGTTGAGATTATCCCACAAGAAACAGTGTCTTTGTACATTGAGGCACCAGATGCTCAAATCTTTACTAAATCTGGGTCGGCATCACCCAATGAAGAGAATACATTAAAGTTAGGGTTCAACTCCATCATTCAAGACAGTCCTTTCAGTAGCGGGCAGGATCCTGCAGAGTTTTTTGGTGAAATCCAGTGAGTAGTACTTGGACTCTGGTATATTTCTTGGTTGTTTTCATTCTCTAATGCTTCTTTTGCTTTGTGTCTATCATCAGGTACAACGTTCTCCCCGAATCAAATCCTACTGCCTTGGCTGTTTTCGATTATTTTGATGCCACGAACGACGGGGTTATTGACCAAGCTGAATTTGAAGCTGAAGCAAAGTTTTTTGACCCTGATATCACGGAGGAGGAAATTGCAGCCCTATTTATTGAGGCCGATACAGATGGGGACGGTTTAATCGAACTTGAGGATATTGGAGAGACCGAGACCGCTCCTCCCGTGTCTGCACCTCAGCCTCGACCTTTTACTGCGTCTCCCGTGGTTTCTCCTTCCAAGAGTAAGGGCTCTTCTCCCTCCAAGAGTAAGGGCTCTTCTCCCTGTTCTATGATTAAGGGCAAGAAGGCCAAGCGCAAGTGTTTGTCAAAGCTCAAGAAGCCCTTTTAGTTTGGTTTCAAAGAGTGATATGAGTTAGTGTTAGAGAATGATTAAGTTCTTGGCTTTGGTTTAGAAGTTAGAAGTGTGATAGAGTCATATGAGTTAGTGTTAGAATTAGAAAATAATAATTATAACCAAGAATCTTATTCGCTGATCTCAATAAGCTTCTGTACACTAGGCAGCTGCACACGTATCCGACAAAGGGATCACAAACCCGAAGGGTAACTGGTGTTGATGTCATATGTAGACATAAAGAAGTGAGGATTACTATCAACTTTAGACCCTGCGCTGCTGATAATCGGTATAGTACGTATATGAATGATATTAGTAATATTGGATAGTAGTAAGATGTGATCATTACGTTGTAACTAGCTAGCTGCTAGCTAGTAGCTAGCTACGGCTAGAGTGGAGAAATTTCTCATTTTCACTCGCACTCAATCAACCGAATGTTGAGTGGTGATGGAGTAGTGTATCATAAGCATCAACCAATACCAGTAGTAATATTAGCAACTATATTGGTATTGTTAGCGATTAATCATGTCGTCTCTCAGCGTCCGTGATAAATCTGCCAAACGAAAGAGTGATAATGATACTAACGATGATACTAACGATGACAATAACAACAAAAAGTGTAAACTTAGTTTGGAAGAGATGTGTAAGTATACCAATGATATATTCGTGTTGTTCATATCACGATATAATTTGATTAACATTGACATATTTGCTCTTGCTTAACTCAGCTGAATTAACAGTACTTCATCAACAGTATGAGGTTGCCAAAGAAAATAATAATCATCAAGAAATTATAAATATTTGTAATCGGGTAATGTCTATTATCCCTGGATATCAACGTGCTTTAGAGTACCGTTCAACTGCTTTTGTTAGATTAGAACGTAAGTTTTTCTTATTTTATTATCATTGTTATTGTATTTAATAATCGTATTGTCTTATCAATGAACATCTTTTTGTTTTTAGTTTGGACAGATGCAATTACTGATACGACATTAATGCTTGAGCAGAGTCCAACTAATACCGGCACGTTACACCGTCGTGGATATTCTAGATTAATGATTGGTGATACTGAAGGTGCATTGGAAGACTTTGAGCTTGCTCTCGTTTGCGACCCTCCCCCGGCACGTAAATCGAGTATTGAGGAGAAGATTAATAAGATTCTTGCATGCAAGGAGAGATTAGAGTCTCGGCAGGCACCATCCGTAGCACCCGTTGATTCTTCTAGTATTGATATGGGTAGTGTTGGTAGTATCAATGAGGAACGTTGTGGTGAGAGTTTAGAGGATGAAAGTCGCGTGGAGATTGGTGCTAATGTGGAGGAGGGGGATGCTCAGGAACTGGCATCTTTATCAGAGGATGCTTCTAGTTCAGGTGTTGTGGATGAGGATGAATATTCTTATGATGATGAGGATGATGAGGAAATGGTAAATGATCGGACTAGTGATGCAATGGCTAGGAATGAACGGGAGCTAGCCAAATTAAATGCCACTGTGGAATTGAATGTGGAAGGTATGCCGCATCAATTGGGAAGTGCCATGGATGGTGAGTGATTGTTAATTAATGTGTCCTCTTACTGTTCTGTCCCGTCATTATTGTTATTCTAACAACATGCCCCCTTTGCCTCATTTGTCTACACTACACAGAAACTATCCCATCAAGTGGTGCCGATACGGAAGTAGGGTCTCTAGACTTTGGGGGAGATGAAGAGTTGGAGGCCGCCTTTACCGCTGTTGTGAATGTTATGATGTCTATGAATGTTAGAGACTTCTTTGATAACGAAAGTATTATTGCTACTCTTCGTGGATGTAGTAATAATGGGGAAGTGGCTCTTCAGAGATTGGTTTCAACATTAGAAGATAGCCAGCAAGCCAGTGCTGTTAATGAACAACGGTTGGTTGCTTCAAGGGTATCCCAAATCCGTGGCGTGTTGGCTTCAGGTAAGAAAACAAAAGTTTGAGGAGTGGTCTGCAGTGCTTGATTCGTCTCACATCACTTTTCCCTTACTTACAGTTATTGAAAGCAGTCCGGACATTACCTACACTCCCTTTGAAGAGAATAAACACCAGGGGAATACAATGAATTGTGTATCCAATGCTTTGTTAATTGGCACCAAATCTTTGTGTATTGGTCGCCGTCGGTTGTCTCTACAAGATGTTTATATTGTGAACGAGCAACACGGGCAAGCTGTAAGTGCATCTCCTATCAGAGAAAGAGTTTAAGTCTGGAATCATGGACGCACTTGACATGGCATCACTTTCAACTAGGCTACCAAGACTTATTCGGGATATAGAAACCAAGGTCATGAGCTCCCTCTATTCAGTCACCCTTCCTGTTTTGAGTGCTGTTGGTTTGGTATTGGAAGAGGCCATAACTTCACATCAAGCCAGGGAGTTAAAGACAGTCCATCTAGACATTGTTGATCTCCTTGCACTGGCTGAAAGCGAAGGCATTGATATCATTCCCATGTTGAAAAGGAGTGGTTTATCTGTCTCCAGTGGTGTTGATGGCGTCACTTGCACACTCATTCCAAATCCGTATACTCGTTTTGCTCTTATCAGAGCACATAACCTTGTCAGAATGAGGATAGAAACTTTCTACGAGTCATTTGTCCCATTTGTCCCCTCTACCATGCCATCTCTTCCAGGGTGTGTTTTGATGGATGCTACTCCTCGTCTCAGTTGTGACGCCATCTGTCTCGGCCTGAATGCTCCCAATCCCAAGCTCGAGCTTGATCAGCTGATGCACTCTGAGAGATCAGAGAGAAAGCTTTTGGAGGTTATCTCTGAAAATCAAATTAGAACTCTTGATCCTGCACTATGTGATTGTGGATTGGTTGGTTGCTGTCGTTGGGGCGGAGGTTCAGAAGGATCTGTTGATATATACTGCCTTGATTGTCAGGAACTGTGAGTAGAGTCCTATATTCCTCAACTTCTTCTTTTGATTATGTGTACGACAGACTGACATTATTTATTTCACTCACACAGACATGAAGGTGGGTGGCCTACCGACCCGTCTTTGATACCTGTCGACTTCATGACTGTTGAGCACAAGGGCGTCATATGTGAGGTGTGCACTTGTTTCGAGGGGACTGTTAACTTTCCAGATCTTCCCACTGAGTCACCTGAGTTCATTCTCCAAGAATCAGTTGCTGTACAAATGGCGGCAAATATGTCTTCCGAAAGAAAAGTTGGTACCAATCAAGTACCACCTCCTCCATCAGTCTTTACGAAAGAAGGTCTACTTCGAGCCGTGTTCGGAGATAAGTCTCCGATGATTGAGACCATCATCGGTATATGCGATGAGGTTGGAGATGGAAGCGAGCATGCTTTGTATCAACTCATGGACGAAGGAATGAGTAATGCACTAAAAGCTATCAATGGCGAGACGGATCTTCAATCATTCCAGCAACAGATTAGAGACTATGATCAATCTGCCTTTGACGGAATTGAGTTGATTGCTCCTGATCTGGCGCATCTTGTCAACATGGGTGATAGTGTAATACCAGGAGCGTCTGTTGGGGTCAATGCAAACTATGCAACTCTAAAAGAGCTCAAGAAGATGATGGACTTAATTCGAGGCAAGTTCAATCAAATGCATATGAACTCTTGTTGTATTCGTTACCAAGTTCAAACATTGCCGAGGGCAGTCATTAATTCTATTCGGGAACTCCTCGGATTGCCATACATACCATCAGATGTTGTATTGCAATCAGTAGTGAAGGTAAGAAGACTATGCTATATGTGGTCTGTCTATGTTTGGTGTTGTATTTAGTACTGCCAAACTAATTGACCTGTTCTATCCTATCTAACAACTCAGGGAGATATTGTTTGCCTTTGTATGGATAACAAGGGAAACTGCCCAACGAAGTATTATAATAAAGTTGACAAGTTTTCCAGTCGACTGCAATTCAAGACACGACGCGAGCTCTTTGCACTACACGGAACCAAGTGGCTCCAGCAAGTTGTAGGTTACCATGTCGAACATCGTTCACTTGGTGTCAGCGACCCTCGGCCATTTCCAGTGTATGCCTTGGGTTCGTTTGCAAGCAAAGAGTTGTATGGCAACGTAGGTCCTCAAGTATTTCCTGGTAGTCTTGTTGATTACCACTCCAGCATTTGGCACTCTCAATTCTGCCTCAGTTATTTCTTCAAAGGTCAATCTCCTGAAGCTCGAGCAAGATTCAATGCCATCATTACTTCATTGTGCTTGAAGACACCTGAAGTACGTAAAGCAATAGCTGCGATGCCTGACATGGAGAAGACTGCTGATGATCTTTTGGAGGAGGGCATTGTTGGTGATGTCCTTGCACGTGTAGGTGGACGGGGTACAGCCGAGGATATGAAGGAAGAGTATGAACTCATGCTTGAGGGACGTATCTATGGTGGGAAGGAAGCTCAGCGTTTGGCTCGATTGGGGAGAGCGTTGAAGACGGTCAATTATGACCTAGAAGAGTTGACTTTGAATCAAGCAAAGGAATATGATCGTTTCCTTGAGAAGCATCAGTATAAAGGTGATGAGGATAAACTTATCGCCAATATGAAGTCAGTTGTTGAAGGTCAAGGAAAGAATCGAGATCGTTTTGGTACTGAGAGTCAGCTTGCATCTCGTGCACGACGTGGAGAGCTGAGTTCTGCTGAGATCAAAGCTACTGCTCAAGTACTCAAGTTAGATGAGGCCAAGTTGCTCGAGGATATTGAGGCATTCAAGAACAATTGGGATTGTATTGGGCTTGCATCTCTCGTTCACCAGGGCAAGATGACTACTGCCGAAGTTGAGGAGTTTGCAAGGAAGAACAAATTAGATGAGGCCAAGTTGCTTGAGGATATTGAGACTTTCAAGAATACTTGGGACTACAATTCGGATGCGAATCATTTAGCATTATTGGTCAGAAGAGGCAAGATGTCTACCGCTGAAGTTAAAGCATTTGCTACAGAACAAGAGATGGATGCAGATAAAATACTTGGCACTATTTGCAAGATTAACAAGAAGTTTGAGTCAGAACAAGCTCCAGTGTTTGGTCGGCCAAAGGTAGATCTTTATGGTGATGGCAGTAATTCTCGCAAACAGTGCAGAGTTGACGGATGTACCAAAGTACAGCAAGGAGAAGATTGTCACTTTTGTTGTAGTGCCCATAGTGCTGACTATGTACGTCTTGGAGATGATCGTGTATATGCTGAAGGATATGATACTGATGAGGAGGAAGGTCCAGTGTTTGGTCCTCCTCTTGTAGATCAATATAAGAACACCTACAATAAACAGTGTAGAGTTGTTGGATGTACCAAAGTAGAGAAAGGAGAAGATTATCATAGGTGCTGCACTGCTCATGGTGCTGACTACGTGCGTCTTGGCGATGATCGTGTATATACCGAAGGGTATGAGAGTGTTGAGGAGGACACTGATGACGAGAATGATGAGATAGTGTTTGGTCGGCCAAAGGTAGATCTTTATGGTGATGGCAGTAATTCTCGCAAACAGTGCAGAGTTGACGGATGTACCAAGGTACAGCAAGGAGAAAGTCATCATTTCTGTTGTATAGCTCATGGTGCTGACTATGAGCGTCTTGGTGATGATCGTGTATATGCTGAAGGATATGATACTGATGAGGAGGACACTGATGAAGACGAGGAAGATACTGATGAGGAGGAGTAAGTGTTTTGATGTAGCCTACTCTATGGAGGCTTAATTCCTAGAGGCGTTGTTCAAATCGGTGCAAAAAGGATGGGATGTTGAAACCTTTATGTGAGCATACAATGCAGTGCCAGTAATAACCAAGGAGTGGCATCTAAAGTCCTCCATCCTTAGGGATGGGGGCACAGGTTATTCGACCTGTGGAGGAAATGGGTGCTGCACGAATGTACTATGAGATATATGTTCCAGTGATATCTCTTGCTTCCTCGTAGTGTGTGGCGGAAACAACATTGTAACAGCAGTGTTGGCTAAACTAGTACAAATACCTAGCTTATTGGGGAGGGGGTTTATGTGAAATGTATTGAGAATGTGGCCAAACTTCTTTTGACGCAGACCTGTTTGTACCTCTTATGTGTATTAAACGCATTCAAGACGGTCCTTAATTGGCTTCTTACATCAATCTAGTAATATGTTATTAATATGTGAAAGATATTGGTGGAAGGACAGATCTGTGAAAGAGATAGTACAGCACATTCTATTAGAGAGTTTAAATTAACAAAGATGTCTAGATATATATAGTCATTGAATCCATCTCTGCATTAATTCTAACACTCTCTTGCATTATCACATTCAATAGCTCTTTTTACATCCCGCTCGCCAAGTGTGTAGCCTTGAGAGTAAGGTAGAGTAAAATAGTAAGCTACACAGCCATCCCCATCTTCAATCATTGTGTGAGGTCAACAGTGGAGGAGATATGCTTTTAGAGATCGCATGTATTTGTGTCTATGTTGTTGTAAATGCTCTGTTAGTTTGTAATATACGAAACATAGATATTATAACAATCCTTCCAACATGGACGATTGCCTTTTAGCTCTCGTTTGTTTATGACGTCGTCCTCTTGAACTTGAGACTGAAGAGGGGCTACTATTCTTTTTCTTATTCTGTATACGATTGCGCTTCTCTTCTTTACTTATTGATGTATGTTTCAGACCTTGATTAAATGGTAGTATCAATGATTGTCTGCCTTGTTGACGACGGTCATAGTCTAATCTTTTTGATGTTCGATAACTAGGAGAAGTAGAGGTTGATCCAGACTCAGCTTCTTCAGACTCTTCGTGGAAAACACGTATGACTCTTGTCTCAACAACTCGTCTCTTTCTCTTTCTTTTCTTCTTCTCATCACAACGATGAATGGACCTACTTTTACTATCACCCAGATGCTTCACACTGTAATCATCATCATTATCATTGTCGTTGTGTTCGTCTCCATTATATTGATATCCTAGTCGTCTCTTCTTGTGAGGTACTTGGTAAAGCTCTGTCACATCAACACCCTCTACTCGAGGTAATTGTCGTCGTTCTGACATTATCCGCTGAAATGCCCTTACCCCAAACTCAACATCTTGCCTTGATGGAGCTGCCAAATCATGATTATCAGGACGTTCAATATTGATTGCATTTTTAGATGCTGATACCAACATACGACTCTCTCCATCCATCATCACATTACGAGAAGGAGAAGGAGCGTGAAATACTCTCGTTGGTGCTTCTTTTCTTGTTGTTGATGACGACATTGGATCAATCTTTTCCGCATCCATCTTATATATACTCATCTTGTGCTCAAGTTCTTGCTTCATGAATGATAACTTTCCATATTCTAATTCCAACTTATTGTTCTCCTCCATCGTCTTATTATTGCGAGGAGTTGTAGAGGTGATACAAGTGCTACCTTGTTGATACAGTCGCATCTTCCTTTCTAAATCCTTCTTCATAAATGCCAATTGACCATATTCTAATTCAATATCTTTATTAACAACAACTCCCCCCTCGCTTCTTACAATACCTTCGTAATCATTATTATCCACCGCCGAATGAGATGATGTAGATATGACTGATGCCGAAGAAGAATCGTGTTTGTCATTATTCGTTTCAGGAGACGATGATTTAGTCCATTGGTCAACATATTCTTTCAACATACCGTTTGATTTATCAATTATTGTATCATTATCAATATTTGGCATATGATTCTTCTTCTTATTCCTCCTCCTCTTTTGTTGTGGCCGATAGTCCATGGGGGATATATCACCCTCAAAGATACGCTGACTTGACGGTGATGATGTTGTTGCTAAACTATCCAACTTCTTAAGCTTTGGTGACATTCGTTTCCTCTTTAGAGTTGAGGTATCATTCGTCGAAGAAGATTGTATTCTCTTACCACTTTCACTACCGCTGCAATTATTATTAGAAGAAGCTGACTTATTGTCGTCTTTAGATGGAATCTCACTGGTAGGCTGGTTACCTTTCTTTCTTGTTGGGGATGTTCTTATTGCAATAATTTGTGAAGTAGATGATCTGCTACGACTATTAGGAGATGATTTATTATTATTCGATCTCCGTCTCCCGGCCGACGAGATTGCCTTGACATCCTTTAGGAATAGAGCTTCCATTGTTCAATTCAATACACAACTGAACATAAAAATAATTAAAATACTCTTTATTCTTTACTTCTTTCAACGCCAAAATATTATTAACAGCACGATATTTACTGAGGATATATTAGCAGACTCTTGCTAAAGTGGTATCCTATGTAGCCAACTTGTGGTATCTTTCATTCTACCGGCCTGTTTGATGGACACAAACTCTTCAGATACAAATAAAACTCTATCTTTACATAACATTTATGGTTCAACAATGATACGGATTTCCTCATTGGCACGCCTTGTATCTGTATACAACTTCCTCATTCCATACACGCCTGCCTTTTCATGTGTCTTACTGTAGTGTTCTTTTGAAGGCGGTCGATCATCATAATCAGGCATGTCAGTGGCAGCAATAATGAGATGACGGTCAGTCCAAGTAAACCGATGCGCACCCATATCATTCTTATTCTGTTCCAGTATTACTGTTCGGCCGGGAATGAGTAGACGCGGATCATTGTTGTTGACGCTTATTGCATCCTCGACCTCGTTACTGTTGTCTCCCTGCCAGATTTGTACATCTCCAATATCAAACTCAGTCTGCATATGCCTTCCTAATAAATTGTTAATACCAGCACCTAAGATACATGGTCCACACGTAAAGAGCGTATCCACAGTGTGAGATACTGATAGGATGGGGTTCGGACATAACATATCATCATAATCAACAGAGGTGAAGCGATTGCGAATGTTGTTCACAACTATTTCGATAGTCCTTGCTAGGAAGGGATGACCTGGAGCAGATGCAATAAGACCATTCCATAGGCAGCTACGATGTCCAACATCAATACCGGGCTAGCAGAACATTAAGAAACCAATAAGTGAGACTCAACTGTTTCATGGTTATACGAGGAGAAATACATCACATAATGACTCACTTCATCAATTGGAGTCATGAAGCCAATATCATTCGCAATGGCATCATCCAAGTTAGTTTGAAGGAGTACATCCATATCTGCATAGACACCACCTCGAATGAGCAAGACACAGTAGCGAAAGAGATCAGCCTTGAAAGCTCCTACAAGTAAGCACGAGTAGTTCGGCATAATAGAAATTATGAGGTTATGACTTCTGAAAATACATACATTGGCTCTACCGAAACATAATACACTCCAGACTTACCAGGGGTAATGCTCTCATATGCCTCAAGGATTTCCGGTGGAAAATGACTACCTAAGAATTCACCAGCAGTATCATCATCATAAAAATAATACTCCCATCCACTCTTCTTCCAACTCTCGATCAGTCGGGACATGTTGGGATACTTCTCAGAAGTAACTGGTTCGAACCAAGTCTGATGGATGATCTTCGGTACCAATCTATTAGGTTCCTTACGATATGCAGGAGGTTTAACAGAATATATACGAGTGACTGGTTTGGGTGGTGGACGAACCTTACACAATACATCACAATAGCATGGACATTCAAGATGACAAACAGAACATGCATTCTCGGTTGCCAATACAAGAGTTTCTTCTCCATCAGTAGTTGTTGTTGATAGAGGTGCCTCATTTGATACATCCTTGAGACAATGATGGCATTGTCTACTGTAGGGTAGACAATCATTCTCAAAGAGTATATCAAAGAAGTTGGGCATGTCAACGGGATGGGTGGGAAATTTCAATGCCTTCTTGCTATCGGTTGATTGATAATGTACATCTTTCGTATTATTTCGTACAAGACTAACGGTTGAAATGTAAGGCAAATCAGATTCAGGAACACCCCCAAGCTTTAAATTCTTTCCTCCAGTGGCAGTCTTCTGAAGCTTGTATGGCATCTTTTGTTCTTTGCTATGTCTTTCACCACCCTGTGAGGGTGTCTGACCTCCCAAGGGATGGTGTAATGCCATAACTGGCAACAGTTGTATATTGTAACTATCGCCACTGGTTACACCTTGAGTAACGGTGCCCTTCTTTTCATCAGACAAGAAAGTAAGACAGCAATATCCTCCCATCGATCTTGGACAATGTTGTGCCGTCATTCGACGGTGTATGTTAGTACTTCCCAATCCTTCCAGTGCGGCTTCAAACGAATAATCAGTAGCAAAGTTACCATCCTTGGAAATAAAAGACTCTTCTCCATCAGAGTGAGTATTAACACCAGACGACGATGCTGCAGACGAAGAAGACAAAACACCTAAATCAGCCAATGGGATACAACTGTTATATAATATTGTCCACGTTGTTGCAACATTATCATCATTCTTCTCGATGACATCATTGCTTTCAACATTATCTATTCCCATCTTAGCAGCCTGAACATTCTCCTTTTTGTCAATAATTAAACGATATAATTCGCTAGATAAAAGTAATGGATTGGACACAAGTACTTCATTCGATGTTTCAAGTAATACACGTATCATTGAAGATATTTCATACTTGGCTGGATTGTATGGTGATATTGATAGAAATGAATCATGCATATTGCCATCATTATCAATATTGTTATTGTTGTGGTGCATCATCAACTTCTGATGATCTTGTTGTGTTTTAACAGCATAATTAACATCAAACTTTTGAATAATATCTCTATAGGGTACCAATAATTGTTCATCATACTTCCAATACGCATTTCCATCACCGTTGTATAGTATACAATATTTGAATAATTCTATTGCCGTTTGTTCTAATAAGTTATTATTATTATTATTATTAGCAGTGTTGGTGGAGGAGGCGGCGGCAGACATTAGTGAATCATACCTTGACAATACATCGTACCATTCTAAACCTTTCCCATCATGTACATTCTTCAATAAATCATTAATGCCACTGCCATCATTAACCTCACCGTGGGATGGATGGCAGGAATTACCATGCTGAGCCAAGTATTCTCTACGCTCTTGTGGTGTGTATATGTCCAAGACAAGTTCGATGTCATCATCATGACCACCATTAGAACTAGAAGTAGAAGGTGCGAATATCATAGCCTGTGTTGAACGAATTATACGTTCCATATTCATTAATTCATCTGATGATAATGTTGATGGTTCATGTGGTATTGTTTGAAATATACGATAAATTGTCCTTTTTGTTTTTGATCCTGTATTATTGATATTGATATCATCACTGCTTACTTTTCTATTATTTGATGTATTATATTCTCTGGATGAAGAAGTTACAATTGTTGTAGCGGCAGATAAGATGGATAGTATTATTATTATTGTATTCATCTTATATTGTGCTGACCACCGTTAAAATAGTACTCTTGTGTGTGTGTACTTTTGTGAAGGGAAAATATTTGCCCAGTTTATAAGCCAATCCTTGATGGTAATAAAGAAGAAGAATCCTCTTACTACTTTTATAGAAAGTAAGTATGAACGTTATTTATATGGCTTATGGCCGCCACATAGTAGTGCTACCAATAGCCGATAGCCAACTACTAATATGTACCAAATATGGACGAAGACGCCCAGGGGCAATTATGAAAACTGCAACTTTTGCAACATCTAACATCGAAATAAGTAACAGAGGTCTACAAATAAAAGAAGCGTCGGTACAAACAATTACCAACCTTAAATCATGTTTGGCAAAGTAGGGAAACAGTTCGCAGATCAAATAGCTGGTCAGGTTGAGCAAAAGCTTTCCCAACATCTATCTAAAAAGGCACCACAGGTAAGACTTACTGGATCTCGAATAACTTCCTCTAAAGTATTATCTTTGTTAAGTATTATAAACTATGTTACCTCTTTCTTATAGTCTACTGAGAAAGCCACGGAGAAAATGTCAACTGTTACTGGTAGGCGTAGAGCGCTCTTCATTGGAATTAACTATTACGGTCAGAAGGGAGAACTGAAAGGATGTATTAATGATGTACATAACATTAAGAACTTTCTAACTAAGAACTTTAAAATTGATGAAGTATTGGTACTGACTGATGACCAAACTGATTCAAGTAAGATTCCTACTCGAAAGAATATATTGTCTGCTTTTCGTTGGTTGCGAGAGGGTGCAAAGGCAGGCGATAGTCTTATCTTGCATTATAGTGGCCACGGGGGGTCTATCAAGGACTTAGATGGGGATGAAGAAGATGGCATGGATGAAACGCTAATACCTGTAGACTATGACAAGGCTGGACAAATCGTTGATGATGATATACATGATATACTTGTGCGCGGCTTGCCTAAAGGAGTTCGATTGACTGGTATTATAGATGCTTGCCATTCGGAGTCGATGTTTGATTTACCATTTATATACACCGTCAATGGTGATTTGCAAATAATCGAGACCTCAAAAAATGAAGGCATTGTCACGTTAGTGTCGGCTGGTACACGCTTCCTGCTTGACGGGAACAAGAAGAGAGCTGTTAGTAGTATTACCCAAGGTATGAAGCTTTTAATGTCGTCAGGAAACAAAGGGAATAGTAGTGCAAAGGAAAAGACAATCAAAACTCGAAGCACTGAAGCAGATGTTATCCAATTCTCAGGTTGTAGAGACTCGCAAACTAGCGCTGACGCAACCATAAAGGGGGAAGCAACAGGAGCAATGTCTCATGCACTCATAACGAGTTTATCAAAGAATAAAAATCAAGACTATACACATTTACTTCAATCAATGAGACAAATTCTAGATGGAAAGTATACTCAAATACCAATGTTGAGTGCTGGACGAAAACTGGAAAGTCCGCGTTATGTTTCATCATGTGATCAAGTGTGCCCAATATGACGTCTTGGCGATTTGGCTCTTCATATGAACATTGATTGCTTTTCTTTGATTGTTTCTGCAGCTTACATATTATACTAACATGAGTAGTTACTTTTATCTCTCTTCATCTTCATAAACTGTGAAACGCGCATCTTCCAGGTGATGGATGAACCATTTACTATTTAATGTTTTCGTGCGCGCTGTATGTTGGGTATTATGTTTGTATGTTTGTCGAGCTGTTATATCAATAGAAACAATGGGTTTTAATCAGAGTACGAATAATAAAAACTTGATCTTAAGTTCAACTACTACTCCTTTAATAGATCAACTGGCGCTTGCCCATTCTTATCTTTGTCAGTATGTGGCACACCCATCTTCATCAAAAGAGATACAATGTCTTGATTCTTTGACTCAAATGCCCACCACATTGGTCCACGTCCATCACTGCTACGAAGCCATGCAGCTCCTGGATCTGCCTGTATCCATCGCTCAAGGTCGGCAACATTATTTTCAGTAACTATCTTCCACATGAGAGTTGTGTCCTCAGTGTCCTCCCAAGTACTGTATATCTCCACTGGGGTAGATGGGTTGCAAGAAATGGTTAGAGTTGAAGTAGATAAAGTAAGAAAGACTAAGTCATATAAAGTATGGACAAACACACCTTTTTCGTCGTCCGATAAAGTTTTAGGCTTGAACGACCTTTCCTCATTCTCTTCATCATTTGCTCCTTCCTCCAGGCGTTTTGCGGCGGCTCGTTTCTTGGCAAGTTCTGGATTGTTAAGGTTTTCAAAGTATTCCTTCTGATATTCTTCATCAGAGTCTTTGCGGTTGAAGTCTTCCAACTGAGCAAAATCTTTCTTCTTGTCCAAGATCTCCTTTAATCCAGGTGGGTAATTTCCTGGACAGAACCATCCGCCTGCATCACATTGCCGATTCTCTTCCACCCACTTCTTACTTTTACGAGATACACCTAAAATCTTATAGATACGCACTTTTCCATACTTGCTTCGATACACGGGTTCGAATTTGGCAGGATCTACAAGGACCCCAGGCTTTAGTCTATGACCATGTAGAGCGTATAGGAAACTCTTCTCCATCATAGCTGAAGGCGTGCCTTGCCTATCCACAAATCCAAAGGCACGGCATGTCACTAGTTTGAAAGGAATTGTCAGTAAGTAATAGACATACACAAGTCATAAACAATGAGCACATAATTATGTAATAGCTCACCATCTCCTGGACAATGATCACGATACACACTGTTGGCAATACGAGCAAGATGCGGGCTCTTGGCCAAATCATCACCTCCGCCGCCACCCCAAATCAAGACATAGTCAGCCTATATTATAAGAAGAGGAGCAATGTACGTAAGTTCTTATCCATTATTGATTGGACAAGAAACAACACAAAACTTACTAGATGACGAGCAATCGAATATCCCTCCTCAACACTTCCAGTTAAAGCCTTTCCCAGGAGAGCAATGTGCTCATGGTTCCATGTGTTACCGTCAGCAATAGTTGTACGGTTTGCAATGCCAGTGATTTGATAGCCATAGTCCCACCTAATAAGGTTGATAATACATTGTTTAGTACAAATACAAACAATTTTCCTTTCATATTAAGCAAAGAAAGATATACTCACCATGCCATGATTCGTGCATCCTCGGGTGTGTTGTCACGCAACCACCAATATGCCTCGCCTGGTTTGTTTGATGTTATGTTAGGATACAAAATAGGAGCGCACAAAATATCAAGCATAAGATCACTTACGGTAGTCGTCCACCTTAATAACGTTGCCCTCCCTAGTTTGGCCCTTAAGGATGATAGAAGGGTTGGATAAGCTTGCTGAAATTCTCCATGAGTACGTTTTGAATGCTATGGCCTGCATGTAGAGAGCACCAATCATAATGATGGCAACAATTGCCTTGACGATTTTTCCTTCCTTCGACTTGGATGCTTCACTAAATCCATCGCGGATGGCGGCAATTCCAGCAAAACTATCAGTGGTAGATGATTTCTTATTGTGTTTCTTCTTTTTGCCATCAGACTTTGACTTTCCATTGCTTGCTGTTGCAGTCTTTTTGATACTACCTTCATCCACTGTAGTATCTTCTCCCCACAATGTAGACACAGACCAAGAAACAACCCTTCCAATGGCAATTCCTCCCAAGGCACTAGCAATTGGTGCAGTCAAAAGAATAAGTCTAACCATCTTGTGTGAGAAGAAGTAAGCGGCCAAGGCATATGTGAATAAGAATCCAACAGAATCACCAAATCGAAATAAGATGATGAAGAATCCGACAGGTGCAAAGAAGCATAGAATATGAAGATACTGCCAATATGCCTGGTTTGAAGCAGCTTGATGCTCCGCCACACTATCCACGAGAGGATTACCAGTCTTAGTATGTGGGACAAATAATCCTCTGGAAGATGCGCGTTTCATATAGTTTATGGATATGAATAGAGATGGCAGTAACTTCTGTTAGTATACGTGGTTTGCAAAGACAATCAAATAAAAGAGTGGCCAAATTACCGAGACTTCATATTTAAACACATGAATGCACATGATAAAACAATACAAACAGGACTTTCCTAACACGAGATGAGATTGGACCAAAATAATGTTTGGGTGTCATCATCAAAACAAGTATGCTCACAACCGCTAATGCCCCCGCAAAAATCTGAATACGAAACTTCCAAGCCTCCTTTCTCGTCATTTTCTTCTGCTTACGTTGGATTTCACAATAGTATAATAGCTGATATCCGAGGAAGACAGCACATGGAGCAAGTTGTTCCAATGATTTCAAGGGTGACCATCCAACAACTGGTACTTGAATTGCCAAGGCAGTTCCAACAACATAAAATAATGTATACGAAAGGTAAACCTTTGTAGAGAAACGTCCCAACAAAACTAGAAAGGCAGCATGTGCACCAATTAGGTTCAAAACGAAGATGTAACCTCCCCAAGCTGCGACCATATTGAAGTATGCCACACCCGCTAACAAACCAAATAAGTAACTAAACTTTTCCTGATTCCTCAAACTTCTCATCCATAGGAAGAAAGTTAATGTCATGGCCGTAACGGCAACACTTTCATTATCATATCCACCGCCAACACTTCTCATTAAATGTGCTGGTACCACTGCCATAAATCCCATTGCAAATATAGCACTTTCAACAGCAGGAGATGATAGACCAAATTGACGTGATTTCCCATTTCCTGAAATCGATTTATCACTTGCATACCGTCCCATTAATCCATCGAGTGCTAAACCAAAGATTGACCCACCCGTATTTTGTGGTAAGCTAGCTTCATAGGCAATACAACCCACTAAAAATGTAGCAGCAACACCAAACCAAACGGGAATGTAACAGCATATATCATTTAAACTCATGGAATTACCAAAGATGTACCGTTTAAGAAAAACTGCTGTGAATTGCATACCGGGATAGATTGTTGTTCCTACTGGACGGCCTAAAGGATACCATACCATATGATCAAACCAAGAGAAGAATTTCTTAGCACCATTGTCATATAGATACTAGATGAAGAGGGGTGTGTGTATATTATATAATTAGTATATATGTGTGTGTGTGAGAGAGGTATGGGTTGGGATAAGGGCTGGTTGCAGTGAACCACACCAAAATAAAAAAATATACATATAAACAACATACCTGAGTGGCCCTCCAATTGAAATAGGGGTCAAATTCATGAATAACAGCACCAAACTCCTCAATAGCTTGCATACGAATAATATAAGCTTGATGTAAGAAATGTTTTATACCATATAGTACAGCACCAAACCATACTAAATTAATTAGATAGTCGGATGAAAGATTTGATGATGATGATGATGATGAAGCGGATTTAGCCGTCATTTTATCCAATGTTATAAGCAGATTATTATAACGTATTGTTAGTAGTAGTTGTAGTACTACGCAAGCTCCACTCAATCTGCCAGCAATAAGAAGCGCTTAGTAGTACTTTAGTACATTAGATTTTAAGGCGTTCGGCGCAGGGCGCAGCGTTACAATACACTCTATTTTCCCGAGGCCTAAGTTAAGAGATACCAGTATCCAAATCCTCGGCCTCGATCTCAAATTTTGCATCAATTGCAACTCAAATCTCAACTCCGTGTAAACTATCAATCTAAGAAGAGCATACTTATTTACAATATTAAGACACAGTATATAAATATTTACAATGGCGGAAGAAACTGATATAAAAAAGATGAAAGGTGAGACTATCACTCATTAAAATTTTGCATTCCACAAATTGTACTTCAATACTGTTCAATACAACAAAAACTTTAGTGTTGTGTTGTACAAACAAATACCAAGCAACTACCGAATTAAATATATTATATTTTCTAACTACTCTTGTACAATATGTCTTCCTATATATGCCTTTGGATATTTGTCTCTTGAACAATAAAACCAACATATCACACACAAAAAAGTCACCGAACTTCGTGACGCATTAGCCAAACGTGGTCTACCCACAGATGGGTTAAAGGCTGACCTTGTTAATCGTTTACAGGCACGTTTGGATGAAGAAGAATTTGGTATTGTTGATGCCCCCGCCGCTGGCGGTTCTCCTGCTAAGACTTCAGAAGAAGAAGTTGGTGTTGAGACAAAGGTTGATGAGCCTGTTGTTGAATCAACTGCTGCTACTGCAGCTGCTGTTGAGCCTCCTGTGGCAAAGGAGGAAGAAGTAGTAGCAGCCCCAGCAAGTGATGTTACCGCACAAGTTGCAAAGGAGGAAGTGAAGGAAGAAAATGTTCCAAAGGTTACTGCTGAAATGTCCTTCAAGGAAAGGATGGGTAAGTCTGTATTTCTGTATTATTAGTAGTGTGGCATATCTTTATATCTATATCCTATACTATGTACTTTTATCCGTGCTAATACATTTATCAATGCATGTTGTAATCTAACTCACCTCTGTCAAATTCAAACAGAACAACGTGCTAAACGATTTGGTATTACCACCAAACCAACTCCACCGGCAAAGAAACAACAGAAGAATAAGCATGGGAATAATAATAATAGTGGCAAGAAAGGAGGAAAGGGCGGTAATAACAATAGCGGTAAGAAAGGAGGAAAGGGTGGCAATCAAAAGAATCAAAAACAACAAGCTGGGAATAAGAGGCGTGAAAGTGGTGGTGGAGGTAATAATAATAATAACAAGCAACAACAGAAGAAACAAAAGGTCGAAGCGAAAAAGGAGACACCATTATTACCAAAGGATGAGATTGAGAAACGATTGGCACGTGCTCAAAAGTATGGCACTACTGAAGGTGTAGATGAGTTGAAGGCAATGTTGAGAAAGCATAGGTTTACGTCAAGTTGAGGTTGTGTGTAGATGATCATTTATTCTGAGATTGAGAGATAAATAGAGGTGAGGAGAAGGGAAAGAGAACTTGAAAGTGTACTTTAAACAATGAATTGCATAATTATTGTATCCATCATAATGTGAACCTAGCTATACAGTGTGTGATACTATTTGAAAGCAACAAGTCTTCACAGCATGAAGGTTACTATCTGTCTCAAGGTACCTTTGACTCTTGCCATGACACCGCCTTATTCTCTACTCCAATCTTACTTCTCCTATCTCGTGCAAGGAGAGTGCTGCCACCGTCATGAACCTTGTTCTCGACGAAAATACCCTTCTTCTCGAGTTCATAAAATAGCTTTTGTTTCAACTCGTCAGGAGATAGTACAGAATCCTTTCTAGCCTCCCTTCGATTATATTGTATTTCAACTTGAAGGAGAAGGCAATTCTTGTCATCATATTCAATTGTAACAATAGGCGATGATCCCCCAAACTCTGAAGATGATGGCTCTTCGTCTGGTGTGTGAAGTAGAGAATCAGGATTAGAATATACCACTTTGTGCACATCTTATGCATATTTATTCAACACGCACATATAAGAACTTACATGTCACCTTTACAAGTTGTTTCTTGCCTTCATACTTTCTCTCTTCAGTTGTCTTCTCCTTCTCCTGGATGAGTTCCTTCAACTTTGCTGTATCAATCGACCTGTTCACGGTAATACTAATAGTTGTCACTCCTCTGCTCTTCCAATTTGCGAGATACAAACGTCTTGAAACAAGGTACGCGGCCAGACACCAAGCTACGATACTAATGGCAAACCAAACGAGAGTGTGCTCTTTAATAACTGTATCGACAAATCCAGACATCCAGGCAGTATCAACCACAGTCCAATCACCAGTGATTCGATCGAGAAAGTCAAACGCGATTATACCTGCAAATATTGTCTGTAATATCTTTAGACTTCTCACGGCATCCCCATTAGCGACTTGGAGTGAGCATAATGTTCTTGTATTCTTTTCAAGCTGAAGGCTCATGTTCACAGTCTTATTATGAGACTCAATCTCAACACGTTCACGTAGTAAGTCAAGATTCCGTTGAGATGCTGTCAAGTTCTTCTTGACATCGTTAGCTTTGCGGACTAACATATCTCTCATGCCTGATAGTTCAAGTCGGTTATACAAAGAACGTCCTGCTTGTTCGGGTGGTTCAAGGGGGACATCCATCATTTGTAAAGCTTCGTCCAGGTAATTGAGAACTTGATCGAGCATGATGATTTCCTTTGACAATGTTGACAATCTATTTCTAGACTGAGTAAGGGCTAGTGGGTCGTATTCAACTCTCTCGACAACCTGATAGGATGCCTTCAAGTCGTCGTTGTGGAGCAACACTCTAGAGAAGAAGTTCTGCAGGAATAAGTCTAGAGAGTTGAATGAAATATATGCACACAGCAAGCTCTCGTAGTTCCTTGCCGTTGGACCGCACACGAGTAGTCCTTGAGAGCCAAAGATCAAACTGTCTTGCTCGGTTATATCAAATGCCGCCTTTGTGTCACCAATAACTTGCTTGAACTCATTCTCATATTCACCTTTATCCATAAATTCATCTGCTGTCAAGTGAGGAGTGATCTCGTTGGCAATAATCAAGTTGATTTTGTTGCGATTGTGAGCGTCTCCAATGAAGACCAAATCCAAGAGTTCACGTTGGTATTGTGACATGACAGAGTCTACAATAGACGAAGAGTCTTGCTGAATATCGACAAGAATACGAGACAAGTGATCAAGTGATATATTGTCCTTGATTCTATTCATAACAGCTTCAAGTTGCAGACCATAGAAGCATGTCCCTTCGGCATTCATGCTAATGCCAAACGTCTCGACTTGTACTACTCCCAAGTCTTCACGAAACCGTATCTCTGCCTCAAAGTTGAGATGATTTGTCTGTGTGTAATCGAGGACTTCGACTGAGGTGAGTTCAGGAGATAACTCCAAGGCGGTACCACTCGAATCCCCATCAATCACAGAGGAAATGTATCCTCCCTGAACTCGTTCTGTAGAGCCTACATTATTATTTAGCTGAACAATTTGATTCGAACCAAACGGTATGTATTCGGCTACAATCATAGACACACTGTTTAGTGTGACAATCTCTTCCAAATCATTATCACGAATGTTGTCAATGCCTGCCTGTCCAGATTCATGTGCACGATGCGCATTACTCATGGTTGGGCGTCCACCGAAGCGGAGACATTGTGGAATGTAAGCAGAAGAAACATATGATACATCTTCTGTATCTGTTGCAGTAGATCGACGTTTGTACCCAGACGACGATGACTCAAGCCAATAACTTTCTCCATCCCAGGTTGTCTTTAACAACTCTCGTGAGTCTGGCTTATGAGCAAAGATATTGACGGCCTCCTTCTCTTGTCGTGCCAAGTCTTGCAGTACCTCTTGTCCCTTATCAGAGACTTGGAAAAGCACAACAGGTTTGTGTGATTTTGACGACACAAGAAGCGCATTGATCAACTCCTCCTCGCGGAGTACCTCAATGTCAGACTGTCCTTCTTGCGAAACGTTGAGCCAAACGCGTCGAGAATCAACCAGTGAAGACTGTGGTGCGTAGTCATAATCAAACAGCTCGGAAACAACACCCTCGTAGACCAATATATCAAGACTCTGTTTTCGTAGCCATCGATCCTTGCTGTCTCTGTCTTTTGCCTTTGCCGTGTGTAAATGAATCAGGTAAAGTAGCCGGCCTTGGTTGTTAGTGAGCCCTGTATCTCCATCCTCGCTGCTACTATCAACCATTGTAGAGTCTCCACTACGGGGACCGAGATATGTTGCTATCTTCGAATTCATGTCATTGGTTTCTTGTTTCTCAGTTTCAGTTGGTGTTATTACTTCGACGTAGGTACCTAGCCAATTTTTAGAGCTCTTCTCATTCACTTCAATACCCACTTCAGCATCTGACATCTAAGCTTTCGTGCGCTCATTATATTGAACATGGACTTGTCATATGATAGTAGCAAGCGGAGGAGAACAACCTTGGTGTCTCCAAACCTTGTTGATCTTCCGCTTACAGCTATTGCCGATTATCTTCCCTCGACAAATCGATTGCTACTTGCCGTGGCGTTGACGGCTTCCTCTTTAAAAGATATCGGCTGGAACAATGCCAAACTCAGTACCGCGAGTAAGGCCGTTCTTGCATCAAAAGAATATTGGGAATTAGACTTTGCCGAGATTCATGAGTTTGCCGGTGATCCATCTGATGAAGACCTTCGTGCTTTACTGTTGAGTATTGATGCTAAAAATACATTGAAGACATTACGACTGGAAGGCTGTACGCAGATTGTTGGCCATGGCTTGGAACCTCTACGCGAATCCACTGTCTTGCAATGTCTCAGTCTTCCTTATCGGCGGGTAAACGGCGTGGAATCTATGCATGCTCTGTCTATTGACATCGTCGTTCCCATTGTTGTTAGTATGATAAACGCTGGTACCAACCCTTTGGATCGATTAGATCTACTCAGAAACCTGTCTCGTGGTTGGTTGCGTGAACAATCTCGCAATGAGTCACCACTCCGTGGAGTACTAACTAACATCAACCAGTTGCTTTTGAATGAAAATGTCGTATGCAGTTGTGGCAATCCTTTCATTCGAGCATGTTTCACTTGTTTTGAGCGTACTTGTAGTGTAAATCAACCCTGTGACGATCGACCGTACTGTGATTTGTGTGATAATTGTGGTATTACACTCTGTGAAAGTTGGGATCAATATTGTTGCGGTTCTGATTCAATTCAGTGCTTTGTTTGTGAATCACAGTTTTGTTCGGCATGTGCTCAACTTGATACTGTAGATGCTGCATGTGGATGCAAATACCATGGGTCTGAACCCACTTGCTTTGGATGCACGCTTACCAGGCATGAACCTTGTGGAGATTGTCTTGTTTTGCGCTTACCACAGATTATTGCCAGAAACCAAGCACAATTAGCAGAAATCACTCAATTGCATCAGCAGATTGATCAACTACAAATGAATGATGACTAAGTGATGGATATGCATGCCTAAGTCGTGTGGTGAAGGTTATAATAAATATTTATTGGTTAAAATGTATGCATCATATCTATAAACACGCACCTAGTCCATGATCCTAGTATTAATTGGATCTCTCGTTTATTCTTTTGGGAACTCGAATCGCTCTAGACATTCCCATTCGGCCATTGTCCCACAAGTTCTCCAGAGTGCAATGCCAGTGACTTCTCTACTAAATATGTCATCACTGCTGTTGGTATTTTCAAGGACACATCTCAGAGTTGGGCATTCTTCTTTCATAAACTCTTCAACTAATGTCCGTGAAACATTAGGACCTAAACCTTCTGGAAGATGTGCGTTATCACAGGTTATGAAGTTGAAGAGAGATGAAAGTAACTTCTGTTAGTACATGTGATTTGCAAAAGTAATCAAATAAAGGCAAGTTAAAGTCAAATGAAGTATCCAAATCGACAAGACTTCATATTGAACACAAGCATTCACATGATAAAACAATACTAAGTCGGACTTTCCAGGATTGTCGTATAGCAGAGATAAATGAGGTACCCAAGGAGATGATCTAGGAACATACTCTTCAGTCGAAGATGGCCTATCATAAAAGAGCTTATGCAATGCATCAATATGCTCTTCATGTTCATGTGATGTTGCTAAGCTAACTTCGGCCCATGCCATATCCTGCAAAAAGAAGAATTAGATTGACAGATTATGTACATTAATCATACTATATCATTCATACCGCCATAACATCTACTTACCATTGTTCCTCCATTAATTCCATTAAATTCTGTATCGACAATTATACCTGTCGCAGAGATATCTGGCCACAACTTGATAACATCATTTACATCATGATCATTATCTGATGCACCTTCTTCTTGTCTTTGTATACTCCTCCTCTTCTCTGCCATATCTAATAGAACACCTTTTACATCTTCTCTAAATACACGTCTCATCTCTTCTTCATCTCTAATAGTATTGATTCCATAAAGGGCAGTAACATGTGGTGATGGAATCGCTCCTTCTAGATTGAATCGATCTGCAGCATCTACCATAGCACGATCTAAGTCACCTAACCCCTTATCATCTATATCTACTTGTTCGAGTTCTAACCATAGAGAGTAACCCGTGAATACAAATCTTAATGGTGGATGTTTGTTGGGTGCTTTATCTTGTGCACAATTAATTGGTTCATTAAGTGTTGATGGTTGTTTATCATAATATGGTATACCATCTTCTTCTTTCAAATTGAGAGAGCTTGGATTCCTAAGGAAAGGCTATCACAGGTGGAATTGTGAGTGTTCCAATACAACATCAAAAATACGAAATATAATCTCAAAACAATATTACCTTGAAGGTATGATTCTTCCGTAGTTGGCGTTTTTGGCGTCGTCCTTTAGCTAAACCAAATTCTTTTGCCATTGATTCCAATCTTCCTTGATCTTCCCCTGCCTGTATATTATGTATATAAGTATGTAAGATATGCACAGATCATCAAAGAATTCCTTTATCAAATTTGAACTCACTGTATATGTACATAAATTTAATTGTGTTGGTGATGTTTTATCATCTAATGTTGCAGGTTTATTTAGAGGTGATGATGGATTCATGATTGATAATGCATTTTCCGAGTGTCTACTGGATACGAATGTTAATGGTCGGCTGTTGCCTTTCATCATATCCACACCTTATAGAATAACAACTTGGTAATATTAGGGTAAGTACATGCATATTGGTGAATCATTACATTATCTGTGAGGGCTGGCGGGCGCCCACTCCAATTAGAACCGCGTGAGAATCAAGTATCTTTCGATGATGAAAAATTGGAGAGCGACGGCAATGATGAAAAAAGTATGAACGAAGGAGTCGATAGGAGGTTGAAGATGATGGCCCGGTCGCCTCTAACACAGCAAAACATAGTTAGTACATAACCTAATCAATCTAGAGTGAATCAAACGACGAGCAGCATCTCATAGCTATTTGAAAAACTAGGTTACAGTTACAGTTACTCATCATTTATTTATCATCCAACAATATCATTTGTATACAAAATGGATTCTTTACTAAGTGGCATCATCGACTGTGTTGCCCGTCCTTCTACAACCGATACACCCGTTCGTGTTGTTCGTAAAACAGCATCAGAATCGCCAACATGCGTCTCGACTACTCCAGGTCAAACCTCGAGTGATAGCGACTTAGGATACTTGGGTAGTAATTGCAATGCTGAGGTAGATGAAGAAGAAGCTACCAGTAGTGCTCATG
>Ga0214477_100343_pt1 | contig 32948 bp, 29 predicted proteins | sample M1_20Mar14CPVII9_FD_165058 | JGI IMG/M metagenome (GOLD analysis project Ga0214477, IMG submission 165058) | Marine eukaryotic communities from Monterey Bay, California, United States - M1_20Mar14CPVII9sort6BwellC16 | ecosystem: Environmental > Aquatic > Marine > Unclassified | place: USA... | reverse complement strand
CTCGGCATACTGGGGTCTTGCAATCATAGCCAGACCATCCTTCTGCACATTGACAAAGATCTGGTGCAACACAAATACCTCCATTTGCACATCTATAACAACCTTCATTCCCAGGCGCTGCAGATACATTACAGTTAGGATCAAACCATCCTTGTATACACATTGGCATTGAGCAGTCAGTACCATTCCAACCAGTGCGACCTTGATCAGATTCCTCATGAACTTGCCACAAAACTGATTCTTGTTGTATACACTGACACTCATCCTTCGCTACACAAACACCATTGACACAGCCGGCAATTTCACCGGTTGCTTGTTCATGTCTACAAAGAGGAGTGGCACAATCATAGCCGCCATATCCATCTCGACAAGAGCACTTATCTGGTGCTATACAACTACCTCTATTGAAGCACTCGTATATACCCTCTCCTTGAACCTCTGTACCAACCACCCACATGCTTGGGTCGGCGTCTCTTTGGTAATTATTGTGATTGACCCTAACATGTCTTCCAGATTTCAAGCCAAAGTCAGTTCCTACCCCAACTTCATTTTGCAACCCTGCATTATCAATGTAGTCTCCCTGTTCCCATTCCCAAACGTTGCACAAGAACATATTTGATGTTGTTACTCTATTGACATCATAATTGGTGCTCGAAGTATTCAGTACCTCGGGATTGAGATTGGCACCACAATGAATGATCTCTCCAAACGATCGAAATGCCAGGGGCACCTCTGCGGCACTATCGAATCCCCACTCCTCCAAAGCTTCTGAGGCACATGTTGCATTGTGCGGCAAAACTAATAGCTCTTCACAGCGAAAGCATCTATATGATTTTGTGTCGTTATCTTCAAAGCAACAGCCAGTCTCAAGAATATCCCACCCACAACCTCCTTGAAAGCTTCTTCCGTCGTTTTGTGTTACCATTTGATTGTAATCAGGGCAGCGTTCCTCGGTACATTCCAAAGTACCATTCTTTCCATGACCACCCAAACTAACAATCTCGTCAAGAGAGGCAGCTGCACTGGTATCGACATTGAGTGTAAATTTCTCAGCTTGGACACAGATCGGAGTACTGCAATCGTAGCCAGTATATCCAGTGAGTTGTGGGTCGCCGTTTGGCTTTTGAAATAGTGGAACTCCACCTCCAACACGGCCATCTCGCCACTCATTCTCCCACTGATCACATTTACATGTATCCGGTGCTACACAGTGTCCATAGTTGCAATCTTGTGCACAGAGAGCAACTGAGCAATCATTGCCAGACCATCCTCGCTCACAAGTACAAGTATTAGGATGAGTACAGTTGCCATTGTGAAAGCAAGTTTGTTCACAGACGGGAATACTACAATCATATCCCGACCATCCTGACGCACATTGACACCTGTTTGGAGCAATGCATGTCCCATTATTGTAGCAGCCTCGAACGACATGATCAACACATACGTCGACATCTTTTGATGTAAACCATTTGCCTATAATATGAGTGCGATTATCATCATAAGTCACCACTGGACGGTACGACTGTGAATTAAATATCTGTTAGTTCGCATAGGTGACGGGAAGAGTTACACAACTAAGTAATTTGGGTCTCACCTCATCTGTATCTTGTACCATTACAAATGCCTTGTCATCTTCTTCACAGTGTCTTTCAAACTCGACGATGCAATTCCCCTTCTCCCAGCTTGCACCTGTGACCTTCCACACACCATCTTTCATATAGCCCACGTCAGTGTACACAAAAGATATTGAAGTGTTGCTCTCTTCGTGGTGAAGAATATCGTTATCGTACTTTACTAGCTTTGCAGTTTTATGATGTGTTGGCGGAAAGTGCATTCCTTTCCAATGTGAGTAAATCAATCCATCACCTTCTACCTTTTCATCCATATATCTCGAGTAGTAGTTTGGATGATCAAGTATGAACCCTGAACGATAGTCCTCCCATTCACTCACACTCCGGATTGAGCACTCATACCCACCTTGAACCTGGCTTTCATTTCCAGTCAGGTATTGTGTGCCATTCACAACTATGAACTCTCTTTGCACAGTAGTTTCATTTAGAAACCTTTCTACCCAAACAGAATTGTTGGGGTTGCTTGAAAAGTTGCGTGAGGAATCTAAATCATATGTTCTCCTTTCATCCAAGAATGGTTGAAAGGTATTAAAATCCTCGTCTGAGCTCACCCCTTTGACGAATGCCCCTAGATCTTGCTCAAAGTACCCCTGCTCACAGACTGGAGTTCGACAGTCAAACCCAATCCATCCCTCTGCGCACGAGCATACATCTGGCGAAACGCAAGACCCTCCGTTGGCACACATATAAGCGCCTTGAGTAACATTTCTATAGCTTGCAAGAGCAACTTGTCTGTCTAGTTGATACTTGTATGGCTGTGTAATGTGAGGTTCAGGACTATCAAATGCATTCCACGGAAGTCTTTCGTTTGACAACCAATCGTATGGCAAGCTGGGTGTGTATCGATAGTATGGTGTTGATGTGTTGTCCAGTGATGATACATATTGAAAGTGTGAAACGGCATCCTTTCTAAGCTCCAACATCATGCAACTTTCAGGCTTGTTCATCCTTCCCGTCTTGTACCTCCAATTCATGCCAAACTTTGGAGTTGCTGGAAAAGAAGTCTTATCAGTCTGAGCACAGTCAAAACCTCCAGTTTCGTCACACCACGAGGTGAAGTTGCAAGGCTGATACTCAAGCCAAGAGTATATCGTTGTTGGTTTGGTCATCCACTCTGGCAAATCAGTATATGGAACAAAGAATCCTTGATGACATACGGGAAAACTACAATCATGGCCACTATAACCTGGCGAGCACTGACAAGTATTGGGAGCTATGCATGATCCTCCGTTTGAACACGTTTGTTCACAAACCGGTGTCCTACAGTCCATTCCAGACCAATCTGTTGGACAAGTACACGTGTTGGAGCCCGTGCAATTACCTCCGTTTCCACAAGTCTGTTCACAGACGGGTGTCGTACAATTAGAATCAAACCAACCAGGATCACAAGTACAAACATCTGGAGCTGAGCAGTGTCCATTTATACACTCTTGTGTGCATGTAGCCTCAAGGCAACTTTCTCCACGATATCCTGGGATACAATCACAGGTATCTGGAGCTACACATAATTGACGTTGTCTGCATGGACTGTCACAAATTGGTTTGGTGCAATCGATACCCGACCAACCATGAGCACACTCACATTGATCTGGACCTACACAGAGTCCACTATTCTCGCATTTAAAGCTACATACTGCACTCATGCCTCGAATCACATGATTATCTCTATCAGCAATATACATTAGATGTGATGCATCGTCTAACGTTGCATTCACATATGCACCGAGCCCTGATGGATGATAGAACTTGCCATTCTGTGCGGGAAATGAGTCTTGATACCCACAAAATCGTCCTTGAAGACTTGTTGGTGCTCCAGAAATAGTTTGAACCCTCATATCTTCTTGTGAACTTTTAGATGCGATGAAAAATTGATGCTCTCCAAGAGTATCAATCTTTTCTTGTCTCAATCGATCTTCTGAAATGATGATAATGTCAACAAATCCGTGTCCATTCTCGTCTAATATACCTTCATTTAGTGCGGCGGCACAAACTGAAGTCTCTTCAAAATAGACATTTGAAGTACCAAAGCCCGAGACGTCAACAAGTTGTGAGACAACACTAACTGATTTATTACATACACTTTCACATTCCACTGTGATGCGTGTGCCATCATTTGGATCTTCTCTGACATTAGTTTGGTTGTCATCAATAACTAGATTGAGGTTGAAAGGATATGAAGATGATGTTTCATTCCAGCGCTTCTTGTCAAGCTGGCTGATTGGTGGAGATCCAACACAGTTCTTCATTGATCTACCAATAAAGTCATGTCCCAAATTGACATCAAAGTCATCTCTGAACTGATAGTTGTAGTAAATATTCCCTTCAACTGGAGACGCAGTAAGACCGTATTCATCTATTGGATTGTTGTAAGAAGAGCAGCCATTCGGTCTTATGATGGAAGCAAGTGAATCAGTACACGAGACTTGTTGAGCTAATGTTGCAGTGCTACTGACTCGTCGTATTCGACATGATGCCGAGTCTGATACGTAAGCCACTCCATCTCCTGTTATTGTGATTGAACTTGGATTATTTAATGATGATTTGATACCGTCACCGTCTCTATTACCCTCATGCTTCCCACCAGCTAATGTAGTGACTGAATTATCAACCAAGTCAACTCTGTGTATACGATGACGATCAGTCACAAATATTGCATCTTCATCTGAATCTAAAGCTACATCTGATGGGTAGTTGAAACGATGAGGCCGCCCGTCTAACTCGACAGCATCAATTGTCGATACAGTTCCAAACTGATCAATTTTGCGTATCTTGTCATTATTTGTGTCGGCCACATAGACGTTACCCTCACTACTAACTGTTAATCCAAGTGGAGAATCAAATCTAGCCTTCTCCTTCTTACCATCGACAAGTCCAGCCTCAGGGTTGATACCGCATCGTCCTGAAAAGCATTCTACTTTCACATTGCTCCATACTTTCTCTCCCCTTTCTTCTAGTGTAACATCACCTGTGACTTTTTGTATACGATTGTTGGCAGTATCAGTGATAAAGAGAGCAAGAGTACCGTTTCCATTGCGATAAAGGAATGAATCTGGATCAATTGGATTTGGATATGGCCACCAAGCCCAATCACGCCACACTGCGATATCAGTTGGGGAAGAGAATTGTCCATCATTGGGTCCAAACAAGCCATTCCCTGCTATTGTACTGACATATCCACTAGGAGATATCATTCTAATTGCATGATTACCAGTATCTGCAACATATACATATCCATCGTGATCAACAGCTACACCTTCTGGATGACGAAATCTGATGAGAAGAGTATTATTTGTGGTGTGTCAGAGGAGATGCAAATGAAGTAAAGGTTGCAGTTTGTAAACAACATCAACATACCTTGCATTAGTTGACAATCCATCTATAAATCCTTCTTCTCCATCTAATGATCCAGCCATTGTAAATACAAACCCTTGAGGATTGAATGAATACTTTTCACCAACATCAGAATTGGGATTGATTGGTAGTTCCTCACTTCCCAAATATTTTGGATAATTCCATGCCATTGTTGGTAATGGCAACTCCCAAGGCGTGGAGTTGACTCCGTGTATACTACCAAGTCTATGATTAGGCCATGTACTACTATCATCAAGTTCACTTTCCATCTTTGTTACATATTCAGCAGTACTATTCACACCAGACATTGTACTTCCATATCCCCAACATCTCAACTCACATTGAGAATAATCTTCCCCAAAAGTTGATTGACATGGCGGCGTTCCAGAAAGGTACATGCAAACGTGTGTTGTTGTTTCACCACCAAAATCATACCGATGTGTTCCATTCACTGCCCATGGAGCATCCGACACGGTGGGTATATTAATACTCATATCTTCATACGCAACACCCTGCAATTGAAAATGACTAACTTGTTTTTGATCATCATTGTTATTTGGATTATCACCGCAGACAATAATATCTTCACAAATATGACACTTTGATTGTACTCCACGCGTATTACATACATGTCGTGCATCTTGTATATTAGTTGATACTCGTCCTTTGGTTTCTTCTGTTTGTCCATTGTATTTTGAGTATGCAAATGGCCATTGTGGTTGTATGACGGATGAGCACCATTGTTGTGTTGTAAATGGACGAGTAATTTGCAAAGCCAATGATGTAATAAACCTCGTCCCAATGATGGAGAGACACAGTATTATAGAAGATGACAATACCGTTGCTGCTTTCATTGCTGTTGCTTTGTATTATTGTCAGGCTAACGATGTGAATATGTATCAATAAAAAAAATATATTTATTGATTAAAAGTAGCATTGCAAAAAATCATTTTTATATCGATGTCATAATGTAGTTGCTGTGCTATCTTTTCCTCGTATAATAACTGGCCCTATATTATATAGTATATTTCCCCCTATGAGTATAGACCATTACTGCATGTAGGTAATGAGTATAGACCATTACTGCGGTATGTAGGTATGAGCCGCCACTGCCGCCGATAATAATGTGATGGATGTTTGGTAAAAAGAAATGATTGACTTGAACCGTATGGGAAGATTTTATGTAGTTTATATACGATACCTCTGGCCCTTTTTGTATTCTTGCACAGAGACAGTACGTAAGAATATGAGGTTCTACCGATTCTACCGATTTGCCGAATCTTTGTCACCCCTTGTGGGTCTCATACCTTTTGTATGAGAGACCTCTATCCTTTTCGAATAATTCCTACAGATTTGAGCCCAAAAAATTGTATAATTCGATATAAGTTACTGGATTTTAGGTATGTGCCTACATTCATTTCATTTATGGTGGAAAATTTTGGAAAATACTTATCTCTACCTCAGGGGTTGGAAACCACGAAGAGGGACATGTTTTGGTAATGCAAAGGAATGAGATATCTACTTTGTTATCAAAAGTAGTTCTTGCAACTAACAGAGGAATCACTCACACAACAGGTTTCATTTTAAAGGTCATTAGTATCATTTTGCAAGATGATCAGTATGTTTATGTAGTGTTGACAATGTAGTTGCGTTAGTACTCCAGATTGTCAACTAGAGTAGTACAATAGTAAGTAGCTTCCTATCCTTCAGCCAGTTCAAAGTACCAATAAGTGATTCCCCTCGATACCACAGCAATCACATCCTTTGTCTATATCAGCATGCAATCCAGACCAAATAGCGAGGATCAAGCAACCATCGTCTTTGGTATATGATTGATGTATACTACCGATGTCATTAACTAGTACTTGGCCTGCATTCAATTTCCGATCGACAAACTTTCCGTGTCTGCCCAATGTTGTCACCTTTCTACCTAATGACCTTTTCAATGAATTATGTACTTGTTTAATTTCCGAGTCTGTTGGTTGTTGGTATAACTTCTTTCTTATGTTTTTATCCCCGTCGTCCTCTTTAGATGTTGGTGTTGGCTTTGTTAATTCCAACTCTCTTTCAACTACCATGGGATGCAATGTCATACCAATCAGTCGACGCTCGTATAATGTACCAGTAATTGGGATACACAATTCTATATTTGGATGAGAATGCAGTTTGAAGTTGTAGTTTGACGGACATCTGTTTTGTGTACGTATTGTTGTGTTATATATTTGAGGATATGCATCAATTATGTAGTAAAACAGCCAACCACCTAATGACACATGTACTTACGCTAAAAACTGAATCTTTAATGGATGCTTGTTACTCGTTCTCCTAGAAACAATCTCATCGTCAATAATCGTATGAAGTGCCGCAATTAAGTTTGTATCGAATGAATTTCTTATTTCCTCTGTCGGGAAAAGTTGTAAACTGCGATCTTCCCTTGTAATATTATTGATCGGAAGTGATTCAAATAGTCTTTGTGCAATATATGATATATGTGACTCTTTGTCAATACTACCGATTGAAGGAGAGAAGATTTTATCATCTTCATTCAACCAATACTCATCAGATAGTTTGACGCCCGTTAGACTTTGCAACCATTCACTTATCATCTCCAACGTATCATTGTCATGATTTGCAACTACTTTAACTTTGATACCGTTTAGTATAGAACCATCGTGATCGTCGCTAGTACATGGCTGACATAGAAATAGAGAACTGTCAGATTCCATATTATTTATATGTCTTCGTTTTTTTATGATGATGATAGTGCAAATAAATTTAATTTGATTTACCAAGAGGTAAGACTAGTACTTTGAATAATACTACCTAGCTGATATATGTTTGTATATCGTAGTGTGTAGAGCATCGTTCTCTAACTCCTCTCCTCGTCCTCCCAAAAATGCAAAATGGCAAAGAACTACTCAAATAAAAGGAAAAGGATATCATAGTAGCCAGTGTTTTCTTCATGTAGTCTATCCGTCCCCTTTTAGCAGCAAATTGCAAGTGCTCAAGTCGTAGACAAGAAGGATAGCATCCCCCCACCCTTTTCTCTTCTTCATCTCCAGAGACAATAACATATCTTACATATTCATATGATAGATAATAGAGTTTCTTTTCACAATCATAATTATATGACAATCATCTACTACTAAGTTCTTCCTCGCCCTGGGTTAAACAATCGACCTGCTCCTCTTCCTCGTCCTGGCCCTCGACCCCTTCCAGTTGTTGATGTTGTTGTTGGGCCTCGTCCACGACCACCTCGCCCTCTCAACTCGGATACTTTATATGGGGCATCATCTCTTTGTTTCCCGAAATTCTTCTGGAGTACGTCAATTGTCAATTTCTTGTTACGATTGCTTTGTATTTTCGTTTCTTCAAGATATACATTACCACCAGACTCATCTCTTAGGGCCTCATAATCCAAAACTCTCGCCTTCAACTCTTCACGCTCTTTGGCAGCTGCGTCATCATGCTTTGTTGCCCTTTTTGCCAAGTTTGTATCCTTAGGAACATTAAATTGCACTGCTTCTTGCTTCCCCTTGTTGCCACGCTTGAATAGCTTGAACTGCATTCCTTCCTCAAACGGTGATTCGGATGATACATCTCCCTCGCCCGATGAGAGAGGTGGGAATTGATCAGTCTTCTTTGCAACAAATTGGGGTGCTGCAATCATCTGGTCTGACACTTTTCCACCGGTCGACCTTGCTGTTACCTTGCCCTTCTCAAGGGCATCCATTGTAAGTCGCCTCAACTCACTCTCAAATGCTTCGTCTTCTAGTTGCCTCATATATGCCTCCTCTGCCGCGGCTTCGTCAGCTTCATCGCCCTCTTCCTCATCACTTGTTTCATCATTGTCGTCATCGCTTGATTCAGAAGATACACTCTTATCGTCTTCCATCTCTGCATCTGGCACTGGCACTTCGGCAACCGATTCGTTGTCTGATTCTCCTTCGACACTCTCTTTACCAACAGATGCTTCCTCATCCGACATTTCAGCGGTATTATCATCCTCATCAAGCATATCACCATCTGAAATGGATGCATCATCAGCTCCCAACAATCCTGCCTGTGCCAATACTCTAATCCTAACCCTTGCCTCGTCGAGAGTTTTATTCTTCTCGGCAACAACAACGAATTGATGTGCATCCAACCAGCAATTATATCGAACAAATGATGTAGCCTTTTTGCCCTTGTTACTCGATGAGATCTTCTTTAGCTCGGAATCTAGAGCATCAAACAGATCCAAAACTGAGAATTCGACTGATAGAGATATCAATAATGGAAGGAGTGAGCGTATTGAACAGCCAAATCGTCATGATACAAAGAACAAGCACATAACACTTACCATCACTTGGAAGAGATGTCTTGATGAATAAATATCTTTGAAGTGCTGCTAAGGCATATTCAAGCTTTGGCCTGTTATTGAATGTCACGATATGAGAACTAGCCGTCTCAAGGATTGTACACACGAGCTTGATTCTAAAGACAGCCATCGGGGGGTCAATACTTGATAAAACACGAGGATCATACTTGGAGAATGAAGAGATGGGAACAACCTGAGGCTGTTGGTTCCTCGCTTCTCCATCTTCCTTTTCATCACGACCCTCTCCTCCCTCTTCGCCATCATCATCCTCCTCTTCTTCATCATCTTCTTCGATCACCATCTCTGATACATTTTCCCTTGGAGCAAAAAGCTCTTGGTTCATGCTAGCATCTCGCAGCGCTTCGGAAATTTCGTGATCATAATCTAGAATGTGATGAACCTCATCAAACAAGACAGAGGATGGAATTGCAGCAGAGTTGTACAATTCACCTAATAACCTAGCACAAACAAGAGTACGTTGATGATCACGGAAACTAGGATGGCTTATAAACCATTGAATCTCCTCCAACACATCATCAATCAACCTTGCACAAACCTCTGGCTTTGTACGTTTCAAGTTGGCTGCAAGCAATGCAATGGCCTTTGTAGCCTTGTACCTTCCTCGTCGACACGCCTTGAGCATGTACTTTGAAACTAGAGCGCCACATTCGATACCAGGATCACTCCATGGCATACGTTGAATTTGTTTCGACACGAAGGATACAGACTTATCGTTTGCTTCCAAGCGTGTTAGAAGAAGGTATCGTAAATAAGCTTCTAACGGTGGCACTTCTTTTGTCACCCGGCTCGTTTGGGGTGGTGGATTGACCATAAGGAAGGCAGATGTAATGGCTGCCACATGTCTTTCGTCAAGATTCTGTCACACACACAAAAACAAAAGAATGAGTACATGATGATGAATACAGTGTAGGTAGGTGCAAAACCAATATGACGCAAATCTGACTCACCCTGGCCTTCTTTATCCTCATCATCGTTTCCATTAAACTTTCTAACCTTGCATGTGTGTGCTTCATACGATATAAGTAACGGCCACATACCTCCAAAATACAACATGCTACATCAATATTGCATCCACTAAAGTCCTCCAAACAACGCCGCAAACCTCTCAAGATTACCATTGGTGGTGCTACCTTAAACTTTGTCAGTTCACCGAGATACCGCACAGTCCGTAATCGACTCTCCAAGTGACTATTCTTCTTGTATCTAGCTTGGCCGTGCATCTGTTGTTCCAACTCTTCGACCAACGTCGAGTCTAGATATACCCGATCTATAATGGCAGCACAGCGGGCATAGTACGGCAACAAATCAAGACGTGTCCGAGGAACCAAGAATAGTGTCTTGTATAGACGTTTTCGTGAATTCTTATTCGAGCCATGATTGGAACAGAATCGATCAGCAATTTCATCAATGGCTTCACGACGAGAGGCTTCTGGAAGTTCTTCCTCAAGAAGTAATGTAAGTTTGTAATGTGGTGTATCCTTGAATGAATCGTCTATTGAATGGTGTAGTTGAGAACGATAGGATATATGAGAATGTATAGCATTCGCATAAAGAGGGTGTCCATTACATGTCTGCACTCACCTCTCTCAATCTCTCCATCTTCGCCCTCTTTCATTTCAACATCTTCATCTTTCCCCTCTTCGTCTCCTTCGGCTTCGGACTCCTCACCCTCGTCGTCTTCTGCAATCGCTGGCATCTCTCCCTCTTCAGGTAATTCTGCCAACTCAGCCTCATCATCACCATACACCCTTGCATTCCTCTCTTTCAACTTCTCTACATCATCTGGCTTGAGCCCCAATAACGCAGCTGGCTTTGTACTCAACAAGTCTGGTACATCACAGTAGAAACTACGTGTCTCTTCGTCATCAAACGGACCCAACTTTTCATCCCGTCCTTCATTATTCTTACTCCACAATTCGATACCCTTCCCATCGGCACTTTCCTCGGCTTCTTCCTCTTCTAAGACTGGTACATCTACATCTAATGCTTCTGATAATGTCTCGATACTCTTCTTGAGTGTTTCCATTAATGACCGTGCATCAGTCAAGCCCTTCTCGCGACTTTCTGATAATGAACCCTGCAACAAACGATCTTGATCACAACGTTTTTCGAGTTTGAGTAATCGACGATGAGTAGCGACGTATGAGTTACTTAATGTGCGGTATGCACCCAAGGTGTGTTTGTGTAGTATTGATGTTAAATTTGGTGGCACAGCTCTTGCATATGGCACGGTTGCCTGAAATGATTCAATACTTGTTTTGCATTTCTGTTGCAATTTGGAAGATAAGGTGAGAACAAACGGTGTATCAAGAGGATCAACTTCCTTCTGTTCAGTTGATGTAGTTGTCGTTTCACTCTTCTTTGAATCTCCACCCCCTTCTTGTACAGGCGTCGTTGTTGTTGCTGCCTCTGGTTTCTTATCCTCTGCATCTGGCAGTAACATTAAATTACATTCACCCTTCCCATCAGCCTCCTTCATCAATCTATCAATCTCTCCCTTAACACTTCGTGGTACAACACCCAATATTTCCGGTCCACCAACTTTTGCAAACGTAACAATCAAATTGGCATCAGTAACTGCATACTCTTTACCTTCCTCGGACGGCACGCCCGCGGCATCATTTAGTATCTTGACAATTGGTTTCACATCTGTTATTATACCATGTAAGATAAATTCAATTAGAAGACGAAAGCATGTCCTTCGTGGTAATCCTCCATCTCCGCTACTACTTGTACTGGAGGCACCACTTGTTACGGTAGAGAGTAATGTTGGTATTAATGCCTCGGAGAATGTGGAATATCGACGGTGCATTTCTACACATATCATTACCATCCCTGGTACATCTAATAATGATATATTAACAGGTGTGCATGACAAGAGGAGGAAGAAGTGTAAGAGATTTATACATCAACTATACAATAATACAATAACAAAATAAAACGACATACCACTCCCTTTAACCTTGGTAGTAGGATCCAATAATGCACCAGCAACCTCCTCAACATATCTAGTTAAATTCAATGTCTTAATAGGACCATTGGGTAAATCCATTATCTCTTTCGGTGTGCCATACTGTCCAGCCTTAATCTTCTTAACAAATGCTGTACATTTCTTTAAATCAGATTTGAGTTTCTTCTTTGATGATTCAAAGTTTGTACGTTTTGTTGTCAATGGTGATTTAGATTCACCTGGTGGTACTTTGTCGGATAATTCATGTCGTAGCTTTTCATGTATTGATGCATTAGTTGTATAATTCTCAAGTGTTGATATAGCACTATTAATTGATATATTATAGTTTGATTGTAATGTAGATCGACGATCGATTTCTTCTTGACGTTGTTTTTCAGCTTCAATCTGTTTGGCTTTGATTGCAGCCTTTTCAGCTGCTACCTTTGCTTCTTCCTCTTTCTTCTTCTTGGCTTCTGTGGCACCTTTACCGCCACCTCTATCACGACGATTACGTCTTGATGATCCTCTACCACCGCCGCCACTGCCGCCACGTCCAGTATTATTTGATTGAGATGTATTATTAGTTGATGCTTTTTGAGAAGACGATTGAGGTTTTCCTTTGCCGCCTTTGGATCCTCCCCTGCCTCTGCCACCACTACCACTGCGTCCTCCTCCTCTACCTCTACCTCCTCCCCCTCCGCTATTATTGTTTGCGCCTCGACCAGACATTACAGATATTATCGTCCTACTACAATAGCATGGCTACTATGAGAATATCATTTTAGATTTCGAATAGAAAACTCTGTTTGGGATACCCCTGTGTATCCTTCCCATGAGCCTCATCGCATTGCTCTCTTAGAGGAGACAGTACATAGATTGAACACTGCTTTAAGGGTAGGTCTACTTGATAAGTCAATCTACTCAATATATATATATAACATATACAAAGCTTTTGTATGAATAATGAAGAACTTAAATAAAAGTCATTCTACTTTAAAAAAAGTAGGTTAGACAACAGATATTTGTTTAATACCCAGCAGCAGAAAGGACTTCATTAACCTTGGCCAAATCACCAGCAGCGGCAGCCTCGGCCTTCTCCTTCAATGCGGCAGCAGCCTTCTTCCTTTGGAAGAATACCTCACTCTTGGCACGACGCTTATCCTCCAATCGGTCAACAAGTTCCTTATGCTTCCATCCAACATTGTTAGCCAAGTCACCCATCTTGGTGTACTTACGTCCAGGCTTAAGACGGACGACACGAAGAGCGGCGGGGATGACCTTACGCTTCATCTTATCATATGGATGGGGGATACCCTCAAAGGTACTCAAGCGTCCAATGGCAGCTTGGCCACGAGCAGTCTTATGATGGACCATACCACGAATGGTACGCCATACGATACGAGCGGGTGACTTGAAGTGGAATGGACCACGACGGGGATTGGTGTTCATACGCTTGTTACGGAATTGGGCGTACTTGGTTTGGTTACGAACTAGGGAACCAGAAATGACCATCTCCTCACATCTAACGAGGATGATCTTCTGTCCGGCAAGGAGTTCCTTGGCCACGACGGAACACAAACGTCCGTGAAGGTGATCACGGCAGTCAATTAGGATGGGCTTTTCGAGGACCATGTTAGAAATGTATATGTAGTAGTAGTATCTGTATTTGGGATAGAGATATATATGAATGGTTGTTAGTAAAAAATAAATCACATTTACCTGATGTATAATAGGGCCGAAGCGCTCCTAAATTCCAATTAATCGTGGTGCCCTCGAGTAGAAGATATGATGAAGTATACGTCTGTTTAAGCACAGCAGAAGATCCTCTCGTGGAAGGTAATATCATGGTGTAACATAATAACTACATCATTAATTTTTTGAAGGTCAAAACACATCGTGAAGGTCGATGGTCTTTTGAGGACACCATTTCATAAAAGGAGAAAAGGAGTGCAGCCACCATATATAAAATGGTGGTCGGCGCCGCTCTCAATCAACGATATAATATCGAGATATGAGGCATCAGTATATATCACATGGATAAATTTTCGCGCACTTACACTTCCTTATTAGAGAAAAATTATGTGATGAGATTTGCTTTGGCTTTTGCAAGAGAGTTGAAATATTACATGTGGAATATATTAAAAGATACGTATCCTTTTAGTAAGCAGGTAAGGTCGATACATAGACCAGACTGGGGTTGACCCCCTGAGTTGACTAAGTTAGCTGGTCTGAGTACCAAAAGTGAAGACATAATAAAGAGAAGCTGCCATCAAAACTCAAAACACAAGAAGCATATCTTGCTAAGTTGGTATGGAGAAGATGGTTATTGTTGAATAGTCGATAAAGGGAGATAGAGAGCATGTATATGTAAGAACCCCCACTAGAGCGAACTATGCTATAGGATACCGAAAGAAAACTGCTGTTTTGACTGGTCATTTCATTATTTCTGAATCAAGGCCGTTTTGGTTCAAAAATAAACAGTATAGTTTACTTTGCAGACAATAGGAGGTAATTGGATTGCAACTTTGTCCATAAAATCGGGCACCATCACATCAACACATAACTTTGACGACACAACAACACAAGTAAGACACAAGCAATCAGCCCCTCTTCTATTTACTACTCATATAAAGTTGTCTACACAATATAATATACAATAAATAAACAACCAAAATCATAATGACATCATCGACTGATAATACATATCAGACATGTCTCAACGATCTATCAACAACTGCTGATGATGGTAGCACATCAACATCACCTACAACCGATGCCTTATTGCAATGCATCTCAGCCTCCTTCGATGCTACACAAACATCCACAGATAATTCCATCGATACATTCTTCTTACTATACGCTGCATCATTAGTATTCTTCATGCAAACTGGCTTTGCTATGATATCAGCTGGGTGTGTACGATTGAATAATGTACAGAATACATTACTTAAGAATCTATTAGATGCCTGTGGTGCATCGTTGGGGTTTTATACAGTGGGATATGCCTTTGCATTCGGGGGAACATTTGATGAGAATACATCAACTACTTTTATTGGTACATCCAACTTCTTCTTAATGGGTGTTGAATCCGATTCATTTTGGTTGTTTCAATTCGCTTTTTGTGCAACATCTGCTACTATTGTAGCCGGGACGTTGGCCGAGCGTTGTCAAATGACTGCATACTTGGCATATTCGATCATGTTAGCGGCATTTGTTTACCCAGTAGTTGTACATAGTATTTGGAGTCAGGCTGGCTTCCTCTCAGCATTGAATGCTAATCCATTATGTGGTAGTGGTATGGTTGACTTTGCAGGAAGCTGTGTTGTGCATATCACAGGTGGGATGACTGCATTAATTGCTACATTAATATTGGGACCACGAACGGGAAGGTTTTATGATATGAGAGGAAAGGTTTTGGAGAAACCAAAGGAATTTCCTGGTCATTCATTAGCGTTGCAGTGTCTTGGGGTGAGTAGTCAAATTGTTTATGTGTACATTATGGGTACAATAAATGCATCTCACTTATACAAACTCCGGTTCCTCTCTTTATCAACTATGCGTCTAGACATTTATCTTATGGTTCGGGTGGTTTGGCTTTAACTCTGGTTCCATCATCTCACTAACCCTTGATGATCACTACCTGGTCGTATCTCACACCGCTATCAACACAACCCTATCTGCTGCAGCTGGGTGTATAATGACATTATTCCTCTCGACCATTGTCGAAGAGCGCTTCACCGGAGAATATAATTTCAATTTGCAATATGCAATGAATGGCTGTCTAAGTGGACTAGTTGCAATCACGGCTGGATGCTCGGTGGTTGAAAGTTGGGCCAGTATTATCATTGGATTAATTGCAGGAGTGTTGTACTGGGCTTTCTCAAAGTTGTTGGTAAAGAGGAAGATAGATGATGCGGTGGATGCCATTCCTGTTCATGTAAGTGTGTGTATATGTATTGGGTTTGTGTGTAAATGTATGTAGAGTTATTACATGGAATGCACTCATCTTCTCTTTCATACTCCTGCTTGTAGCTGATAAATGGTATATGGGGCTCTTTTGCTGTAGGCCTCTTTGCAACACCAACTTGGATGGAAAGGGTCTACAAGACTAGCACACACGTCGGGTGGTTCTACTCTTGGTCAAGGGGCTCTGCCGATGCAATACTACTTGCCTGTCAGGTAGTGGGTATACTATTTGCAATCGGATGGGTTGGAGGTTTAATGGCTCCGTTCTTTTGGACGTTACATTACTTTGGATACTTGCGGTCAGATCCACTTGAAGAGGTGGTTGGACTTGATATTGGATATACTGGAGGAAACAAAAAAGCACGCAACACTGAAGAATCAGAAGCAAGAATGAATGAGTATCTTAAGGAATATGAACATCGAAAGAGGGAACGAGCATACTTTAAGAAATTGAATAAGGGAATGGATGGATCTAATGGTTCAAAGACGACTGGCTCGCCTAGTGGTATACCCGCCAGTAGTGTGCATAACCTAGGTTTACATGGGAATAGCTACCACGGACGAAGAATCATATCATCAACTATGATTGAATCTCTTGACACTGTTAGTAATACTCTTGATATGAATGGAGGGATGGATCAAGCCAACAACAATGGAGGGGCTGCAAATAATGCTATCACGGCCACAGAAGATGATGTGACTACTGAACAAACGTCCAACCCTGAGAGAGCTGTTTAGTTTTGAATAGACAATCCAATTTTGTGTTGCCTTTGGTGAGGTGGGATGAAAGTGAGATCAGAGGGTAGAGATTTTTAGGAAGGGGAAGGCAACTATGATACACGTCTTGATTACCAAAGGCTTCAGTTGTTGTTCCAATTGTATACTAGTAATGTAATGCCTTGTTTTTAAAGTATTATGATTGTACTACATACACAAGAAAAGCTATGTAGCTAGCTATCCTTGGTATCCTTCTGTACATCCTGTGCATAAGCATATATCTTTGAGATACTCACGTACTATATGGGCTGGCTCGTGCCCCAAATGCTTTTTTCTGTGTAAATGTCTCAAATTGAAGTAACTACGTGTTGACAATAGCAAGACCAACCCAATTTAGCACCCAAACTGCACGTAAAGTGCAATTGTACTTTCCCTAAGAATAACAGCAAAGATGAGTGCACTCGCCAGCTTCCAAGCACTTTAAGTGCATCTTTCTCTTTTGATATCCTTGGATACCTTGAAGGATACCTGTTGAAGATCCAAATCTTATTTTGTTCGCCTCCTATTTTCACCCACATCTTAGCTCATAATTTATTTATCAATACAATTATTACATCAAATATGAAGTCTGCTATCATCGCTACCATCATCGGCTCTGCCGCCGCTTTCGCCCCTGCCCCTGTGGCCAAGACCACCTCGGCTGTTAACGCCTTCGAGGGTAAGTTAATTGCATTGTTTTTCGTGTATCATTGCTTCATATACATGAGTGTATAATTGCAATGCTATATTATGTCATTACATCTTATAACTTTATACTCACATATCTATACCACTACTATATATTATCACAATAACAACTTAAAGATGAACTTGGTGCCCAGCCACCACTTGGATTCTTCGATCCCTTCGGTATGCTTTCCGGAGATGTCACCCAAGAACGTTTCGACCGTCTTCGTTACGTTGAGATCAAGCACGGACGTATTGCTCAGCTTGCTTTCTTAGGTAACATCATCACCCGTGCCGGAATCCACCTTCCAGGAGACATTGACTACTCCGGAGACTCATTCGACTCCTTCCCCAACGGTATTGCCGCCCTTATCGGTGACAACGCCATCCCCTTCGAGGGACAGGGACAGATCATCTGCTTCATTGGATGGTTAGAGTGCTGCTTCATGCGTGATGTTGAGGGAACCGGCAATGAACACGTTGGTGACTTCCGTAACGGATACATTGACTTCGGATGGGATGACTTTGATGAAGAGACCAAGCTTTCCAAGCGTGCCATTGAGCTTAACAACGGCCGTGCCGCTATGTTCGGAATCCTTGGACTTATGGTCCACGAGGAGATTGTTCCTCTTGGTTACGATGCTGATTTGCCCATTATCGGACATTTGTAAAATTTTCCAAAACAATATAGCCTAATGTCCAGCTCCTCTCCTTTATTGTGGATTGGAACTGTTGATCCGCTATTTATCATCACAGGTTGGAAGCCTCTTTGTAAAAATATGTATTAATAAATTTAGAGTCACTGTTTCCTCCCAAACACTAATATGTTTTTATTATAGGGATACTACTGGTTTATGTTTGTAGTTCTCTACGTATTGTTCTTACTCCCAGTCTACATGCCCTGAGATAGGTGATAAGTGGACACTTGATAATACTGTCTTCTTACTTACATCTTTTGATAATATGTTGATTGTGAGTAATGAAGATAAGCCACAACCGCCAGCCAAGAAAAGATTGTTTAACAGATTGTGAATTCACTAAGGATAAGGATAGGTATCAAAGAGATGGAAGAGAGGAAGATATAGAGACAGAAATAATCATCAGTGGTCTGAGATAGTTACTTTTAGTGTTCATAATTGGATACCTTTACTCAAGCTTTTGACGGCATCTTCTCATGTCGTCCATAGCTTGCTTCACATGCCTTGGAGGTTGCACAGATAAATATCCAGCTGCATTTAGCCTCTCCTGTCTACCAAGTGCTTTACTTAACCATACTAGAGTTGAGTTGAGAAAATACCATACCAAATGCAGGACAAACTCAATACCTTGAAAGATCCAAGGTATGTATGGTGCATCGTCGTCCTCTTCATCATCGGCTTGACTTGAGAGGGATCCTTCAGTCGATACTGATTCAAATGATGATGATGATCTCTCTTCTTCTTCCTCTATGATATTAGTATCATCACTCTTATAGTATTGATTCTTGACCCAAGCGCTTCCACTTAGACTTCTTGCTGTCACAAAACTGTCATTATTACCAAGTTGTTGGGAGCTAGAAGACTTGCCAACTAGACTATTGTATGGTAGTATTGTCTTATCTAGTCGCTGCTCTGTTTCAATCGTATGATAGGCTCGAGGAGATTGATAGAAGGAACTCTCAGCCATGTTGTTGATACTGTCGTCGTGATCAAATAATAAGGAAGGGCATGACTCTACACTTGAATGACTATCAACTTCTGCATCTCTTACATTGTCATCATTATCTCCCTTCTTCTTCTCGTGAGGAGGAGAGAGAACTTGGTGTATGCACTCATGCAAAGCTGTATCTCCTTCTCTTGTTTTGACATCGGTCTTTGCACCGTGATTTAGAAGTAGATTGATGCATGTTGAACACCCTAGAGTTGCTGAAATATGAAGAGGTGTACGTCCGTATCGATCTGTCATGTTGACTTCTGCTCCCTTGTCGAGCAACAACGACACACAATCATGATGAGAATCTGAATCTACATTCTCGCAAGCGATGTGTAGTGGGGTACGAAGCTGTTTGTCTCGTGTGTTAACTTCTGCACCTCTCGTTATGAGCAAGGCTATGGATTTCACTGCATCTGATGTTGCTTTCTCCTCTTTGCTTTCCTTTGCAATCTCTGTCTCCAAAACGACTTCCTCACTTCTGGTCGTCGGAGGCTCTTCTTCTGTCGTCTGTGCACTATTGCCATTGGGAGTGACAGAACAAGTGCCCTCATTCTGTTCATTCGATGCCTCTGTTTCTGTTGGGGATATTGGTAAACTAAGATTGTCGTCGCTATAATCCAGAACAGAACTTGTAGTAGTCCCAGCAGACGAGAAAGACAACGAAATATTTGCCTGCCGTGGACTTCTAAGGTCACTAACAGAGAAAGAGTCCTCCTCATTTGATATGTTCTCGTTTGGGTTGGAAGTTGACATTATCTCAGTACAGAACATCAATAAAAGAATTGACCCTGGTTCCTCAAAAATATTTTGCTGATTTATTCCCATAAAACTCATAGGAGATAATTATGTTGAATAATAAACATATGATATAATCCTACTTCCTAATAAATAATAATACTAACTTTGTACTAACTCATCATTATTATCACGCCTTGTTAATATCCCTGAGATTTATTAAGATAATAAATACTACTGTTATGCCTCCTTGGTATCCTTATCATCCTTATTACAAAGTTATCAACTCGGGAAAGTCAACAATAACATCTCTTTCCGATAATACCTCTCTAGGTTCGCTTGGTGTCCTGGAAGATGCGCGTTTCACGGTTTATGATGATGAAAGAGAGGCGATTGTGACTTTTGTTAGTATGGCGGTTTACAAAGGCAACCAAACAAGGCAAACTGAGTTTAAATGAAGCACCACTAAAATCACCAAGACTTTATACTGAACACACGAAAACATATCATTAAACAATACTAACGCGGACTTTCCAGAACACTTCAAAAGCATTTAAACAATCTCCCCCCTCAACTCTACAATCACTAGCTATACTTGTCAAACACTCCTTCGTTTCAGTTAAACTATATCCACATCTATCAATTGGAGTACTATCGCCCTGTATTTCAAGAATTAAACTAACCACTGCAACAGTTGGTGTTGAATCGTCCACTTTAGTCCCCGCTGGTGGTATGTATTCTTTTTCAAACTTACTAGCCTCTCTGTCTCCCCATAAATTATATGTAGATTCAGCCTTACCAGCATCATCTGCCTTGTACCACTCGCTTTGACTACCTGCTGATATCCAATTATCTGAACTACGTAATAGTGATAGACATATCTCATGACACATTTTTGATAATGCCGAGTCTCCATATCCGTCTTCATAATCCGAATCATATGAACTTATATTATCATTATTCCGTGCATGTTTTTCTAGTACTCCAAAGATTGAATTCGGTGATGTTCGTTCTTCGGCACTAACTTGCAATGCTACCTGTACTTTACCGACGGTTATACCCTTGCCTAATGGACCTGAATCTTCAAATACCTTATCAATGCCCAAGTTTTCAAAGAGGTGAAGTTGGGTGGAAGATATTGTATCCTGGCTTTTTCTACTGGTAGAAGAAAGTGGTGTGGGGGTAAACGCCGAGGAGGTTGATACGACAATAGATAAGATAAGGAGTAATATGTTCTTCATCATAATTAGTACAGTGGTGTAGACTCAAGAGATGCCGATAGTGGGTTAGAGTAGAACAAAGTGAAAGTAGCGATTCAACGGTATCCTAAGATTCAGTGAGATTAGAGAGTTGGATAGCCGACGACATACTCTGCCAACTCCTTCTGTAGTATAGTATACACTAGATAATTGCACATCATCCTACTTCTCGCTATTCTCTAGGATAAGAAGATAAGTCAAGGATACTCTTGTTATAAGTTAAGTGGTATCCTTCTCTCTACCTAAGGTATTGGTGTCTTTGTTTCACAGAGATTGATTGAAATACTAATCCGATCCTAAATAAACTTATCCTTTGCCAATTCCCAGCCATTCTTATTTCGTAAGACAAGTCTGGTATGTTGCATAGCCTAAATGTGTTGATTGGTAGAGAGTAGAAAAGAACAGTTAAGACATATTAAAGAGATGCATGGCAAAAGAAACCCTACTCCTCTACTTACCATTCTTACATTCTCCAACTCTTCACCTAAGTTTCCATATCTAATCATGTGTACGTTCTTCAACTGATTAGTCCAAAACTGTACTTTCACCGTTGCCTTATTAGTAGCATCGGTATCATTGGCCTTGATTGCATTTGCTCGCATCTTGGAAGCTAAGTCGAAGCAGAAATGAATGATAGATAGATGCTCTGTACTGGCATTGTTACACGCTACGAATGAAAAGTGTAGCTGCGTCGCTATATGGAGTGTTTCGTTAGTATTCTCATCGTTCAGTGTAGCATTGAAATATTGCATGTATAGAGTTGAGTATGCAACCCTGAGATATCTTTGTGATTCATTCGATAACTCCTTTGAGCAAAATATCTGTTCAATAGATGGTACTAACGATAGCATTACTTTCTCTCCCTCACTACTGTTTTGATTTATTGCCCAGCAATTGTCTGCAACTCCGAATAACTCTTTGCACTCTGTGGTATTTAAAGCCTCTTCTTCTTTGGTACAGCGCGTGCAATTGCAACTAAATCCGTAGTTGGATCGTAAGAGTTCACGTCTATGAGCAAATGGAGTCGATGGTGGACAATAGGACCATGTTATCTCTGTACCTTTGGGTATTGATGTAGTGGCGTGCACTATCATAACTTCTCTACCCTGGATGTTATCAATCTCAGATGCAGATTTGTCGTTATCAAAAGTATTGGGCATACGTCCAAACACTCGAACTGCATTAGGACTACAGCTGTGATTGATCATCGCAGCCAGTGGATAAACGCCAAGTAATCTATTGTAGTTTTCCGTTTTGTCTCTAGATGTACTCCAATACTATGGCAATCTTGTCGTAATTGTGGTAATCTGGACCAAAGGCATTGATACGAATAATGTTGAGTATGGTTTCTTTATCCAAGTTTGTATAGTCTTTACTATCTGTAATCTTCTTTGCCAATAAAGTTTCCATGAGGTCATCTGATTTGATATTTGGTATGTCATCATCTTTCATTTGAGCAGTGAATGCAGCAAGCAATGATCGTGCACGGTCTACATTCTCTCGGGGTTGTATCTCTTCATCATTTAATATATCATACAGTGATGATACCGCTTCAACTAAGTATTTCTCTGTGATTTGTTCCAGTGATGTGCCATCTACGATATTATTATTTTGTTGTTGCATAATGTATTGAACTGCGTTAGCTTCCACAGATGCTGTCGCTTGTACAGCGAATAGACATTCTCCCGGATTCACATCTTTTGTAGTAATTAGTCCACGACCATGTATAGACTTCCCTTCTTCTATGGAAATTGGTCCAATATAAGGTAAACTAATTTTTTGTGGTGAGTTATTGTTACTAAATAAAAGTGATGATATATCATTAAGTGTAGGAGATGAAGTATCCTCATTGATACTACCCTCACCACTTGCAGCGGCTGCAGTAGACTTCTTCTTCTTGCCCTTTCCTTTCTTCTTCGTACTCTTGGCGGCCATGATACTGTAATAAGTGATATCAACAAGAGGTGAGAAGAGAGATTGCAACTAAGAGGTTAGATTGAGATGGAATTGTAAAAAATTATGTGCACATCATATTATGAACACTCAAGATACAAATCAACCTAAGGAAACAACAACACACCTCCCTACAAAAACAACTAGATATCAAGCTGCATGCTCTTCTCTCTAAAGTATCGTATAATTTAAACACATTTTATTCTTGCAACGGAGAAAGAGATACCGAGTGTCTCCAAATAGAGACTAACGTGGACAGACCCTTTCAACTGAAAGAATGAAGGGGATTAGCGCATAGACATGCTCATAAATTCCATGATAGGTGCGCATGATCAACATATCAATCAAGTTCCCCATAGAATTAAACATATACGATAATTAACATGAGCTACGAAGATACGGTAAGTCTTTAAATCATATATCACTCATTATATTCGAAGCAATCACATCATATGCACTTTTATTCATTTCCACGCCTCACGTTTTTATTTGTTTTACATAGACTTCTTATCGTCAGCAGAAACCAAAAGACAAAGAAGTCTATGCAGCAAGTTCATCTTCTGCACTCATTACTCCACCAAAAGATATTGAACAACAGTTGATTGAAGCTCCTACTCCAAGCACCACTGCTTCAGGTGATGGTTCACTCAAGCCTTCATCTCACAAGAAAGATGTTGCAGTAACAACAACAAAAACACCTTCCACGCCAAATAATACCCAAGCTGCCAAGTCTGACAGTGGAGGATCTGATCCATATGAGCCGTATCCTTATCATTATAATATCTTCGATGGTTCACCATCCAGTCCTCCTGTGGCGGCTAACAATCTATGGAAGCTTGGACTCTACTCCCCTTTAGAAGCACATTATCAAACCACTCCTAAGTTGGAAGAAGGACAAGTTGGACAGCCATCACCTCCACTTGATACACTTTCAACCCCTGGAAACAATCCATCAAGTTCTTCTGTTGAGTCAGGTGATTCTGAGTCTGATGAGAAGATGCCTGGGTTACCCGTGACGGACGATGATACAGCCAAGCCACCTACATACCCACGTAATCATTGGCCTGTATACCCCCCTCCACCACCATACTGGGGTTATCATCCTTATCAGTTCTCTGGTGGCTACCATCATCAGTACCCCTCTGGAGAGCAACAACAAGCATCAAGTCATAACAACTGCAGGCCATCACATCCTGCCTTGTACCCCAAGCCTCCTCCTGGTCACCCTGTCTATCGTTCTTCTGGGTCGCATGGTCATTATGGCGGCCATCTTCCGCCTGTATTTATGCCCCCTCCGCCTCCTCAAGCTCAAGAGTACATCCAAGATGTGACAAACAATGATGTTGTTCTTGGGAGAGGTGGGAGAGTGAACGGTCTTCCGGGTAACAGACGATTCAGACAGTTCATCAATGACTTCAAGCTTCAGTACCTGAATGAGTCCAAACAGCGTAAACCTGCTGTAGCCATGCGTGTGTTGGATGCTGTGAGGAGCTCAAACCCTCCTGGTAGATTCCTCGTCCAGTGTGGTGATATGGGATATCTAATCTGTGCAGAAGAAAGAGCTCGTGAGAAGGCCAGTCAAGCACTTCGTGAAGGAGCCGCCAAGTTAAGGAAGCAAGGATATGTTGCCAAAGTAACTACTGAGACTACTCCGCCACCGACGGCTATGAAAAGAGTCGCTGCTGGCAACAACAAGAGAGGCAAGACAATCGTATTACCCACCAATGAAACAAAGTCTGATAAATCCTCCTCCCTTGATGATCCTGACTATGTCCCTCCTCCACAAAAGAAGATTAAGCAAGAGCCTGTTTGATTATAAGTAAAGCCAATGTATATGTTTGTAATTTTGTGTTTGTCGGCGGTGGTATAGAAATATTGAAGTTTGCGTTGTCGTGTAAGATAAGATAAGATTGATGTAATAACACCCGACCTCTTCCACACCATACACTCTCTAGCTACTATGAAATGATAATATCCACCGACTTGCATCATTTAGCCTTTGTTCTCCCTTTTGCACTAATTTCAGACCTGCTAAAGCAAGTCTTTCTTTTGAAGGTAGAAGATCTTCAACATCAGCGTCCTTAGGACATGGTAAGAACACTACTAGGTTGCCCCCAGGTTTCAAAAGAGGATTGCCATGTTTACGATCGTGTGCCATTACATCTATCAGGTCATTCAGGGCCGAATTACTCTCATTCCCATCTCCTGAAGTATATGTCTCGCGTCGTTCATAAGGCGGATCTGTTATAATTACATCAAATGAATCATCCCCAATGACTTCTCTAGCTTTGTCTCTCATTGATTGATCCATTACATTACCCTCCAATAATGCTACAGGAGGGTTTGCTCCTCTTGATGTAAAGTCCTCACATATTTGTGATCTGGATATCATCTCCTCAGTTGCAATATCAATACCAACTGTTTTAACTGTGGGTGATATCAATGATGAAGCAAGCAGGGTGGCTGAGCTGCCGCAGAATGGATCCAATACTGTTTGATATTCTTGTATTAATGCAATATTGCATAATATATATGAAGATATTGCACAGAGTGGCGTCCTAGTAAGACATATCCTCGTTTTAGGTGCCATGATATTGTGACTAGCACCACATGCTATTCGTCTGGCTAAGATCTTATGCAAATCATTGCCACTACTTCTTGTTGTGTCTTTTGCAGATTGATCGTCTGATAAACCTTCTAGAAGGTATATGTCAAGCTCTGGACGTTTCAAGTCTACTCTTCCCTCGAATTGTATCAACAGTCGTTCAAGGTGAGGTAATACAGCTCTTTCTTTGGAGACGCTTCTAGTTGTTTTCATTCCAAAGCGAGGATTATGTGGATCATCTACAAAATCAAACTCATGATGCCGTATTCTCCAGGTATTTGATGATGGAGTTTGTATCATATCTTTGAATGCTTTTGATTGTAATGAATTGTTAACAAGTTCAGAATATGAATTACCAGGTTCTGCCAAAACTATATATGATGAATGAACAAGTGAACATCTCTCAGTTGCTCGTTTGATAATATCTGTTGTAATAATGTTGTCATATGTTGATGAAAAATGAAAATATTGCAATGCCTCGTTGTACATTTGAACTTGACATAAGTCTACTGATTTGGGAAGCTCTCCATTCTTATTGTTGTTGATGTATGGATTGTATGTAAAAGTGTTTGTAAATGATGTTGATTCTTTCAAACTATGAAGGATATCTGAAGCATGTTGTTGACTACTTTTCTTCTCAACAATTGTAGCGGAGAGAGCACTTAGAAACTCCCACTGTCGAAATGAGTGACTGTATGCTTCTTTGTGCTCACCTCTAGATATTTAAGCAACATTTAATATAAACAAGAAGAGATTAGATGGGTGATTGAGAAGTACACTTAGATAACTCATAAAAACATATGTTGTTTAATATAGTTGATACATACGCCAATATTGCACATTCAAATATAAGTACACTATAGTTGATACATACCTCCAATGAATCAAATACCGCGGTGTCACCAACTGCTGTCTATTTGATGATACTGATATAGTTGATGTGGATGATAGAGATAATTTTACTTGTCTATTGCAGCGTTTATAAAATGATGCTGCAAAGAAAGATCGACTCCCCAATGAAGTCGGAAGAAAAGCAGTTGTTGCAATATACAATCGGGATATATGAAGCATCATCAGGATGATTGCTAGAGTCCTCCTGTACTTGCGATGAGGGGAGATAAAATTATAGCAATGTGTTTTTGCATCATTTGTGGATACGGTATCCTTACACTATTATGACGCCCAGTATCATCACAGTAGATAATATATGTACATGGTACCTCGCCTCCACAAAAGGTGATAGGGTAGAACATGACATCCATATCTCATATCATCAGTATTCTACTTGTTATTATCTTCTTATCATATACAAATAGTTATACAATCCTCGGCGGTATCGAACCTTCCACTACCGATGAAAAAGATGATGACTCTGTGATTAGTCAAACTCTTAGACACTTTGAAAACGTACCCAATAAACATCAGGTACAGCTACATATACAAACACATGAAGCTAGTGGTCGAGTTAGCATGGCAGGCACACTATGGGACGGATCACCATTACTAGCTGACTTCATTTCTAACCCTGAATGCCCGCTATTCAAGTATCAATCACCATCATCCTGTTCGATTGTTGAGCTGGGTAGTGGTATTGGTTTAGCATCGTTAGCAGCGGCTTTCTTAGGTTGTAAAGTAATTGCAACAGACGGAAGTTTATCATCAATCAGATTATTGAATGAGAACTTTCAAAAGTATAGTAGTGAATGCATATATCAACCACAGGCAACCTTTTTGGAATGGGGTAATGATATGAAGGTTGATTCATTAATAAACGATCAACTCTTAGGGAGGCTTCCCGACATAGTAATGGCATCAGATGTTGTTTATGCTCACAGTGCTCGTCAAGAATTATCACAAACTATTAGAAGATTATGCCCAAGACATCATGTGAATGGACGAGTCGTAATAGCGCATAGATGGAGAGCTAATCCTGATGACGAAGAACTATTCTTCAAGTCTTTTAAAGATGACTTTGATATAGAAGAGGTTAGCTTGGATTACTTTCCTCCAGATACATATTATCGAACCAAGAGTGTAAGTTCAATAGAATACTCTCTTGCTTTGCATTTGTCGTCTCTTGTCTCTCTTCTCTGATATCTTATCTATCTCCATGTGTGTTAGATGCTAGACTTTAGATATCCCCTAACAATTTACGAACTAAGGCGGAAGTGTTGAACCTTTGCTGTGATGTCGTATTGTCATACATGAGAATTCAGGTATTACTTAAAAGTTATATGGATACAACTTGGAATTAAACTTATAATTCTATCCTCTAATGTCTGTACAGTCCTCCTCTCCTATTCCATATTACAACGCCAAAACAAAAGGCTTACATCTCTCGTTACAAAAATATCTATCTTCTTCTTTACAGGGGGGTACTTCTTATATACACAGGCACAGCATAACGCAGTACCTCATTTGAGACACATGCAGAGTGCAGTGCCTCTTCTTGATATCACACATCTTGATATGTTATACTCCTCTACGACATGTAGTAAGATGTGTTGGTGGCAGAGCGTCCCATGACAACACCAGAGTTCTCTCTTCTCAAGTCTTCTACGCCAGTATCAGTTTCTGTACTTGCCATGCCTTTCTTTGGTCTCCATGCAGCGTTACTCTTGGATAGACTCTTGTGAAGAGAACCAGCCCACATGGCTAAGCCAGCGAGGAGTGCCAAACTCATTACCAAACCAAATACTTGCATACCTGTAACCTTCTCGACGGCCTGGCCGTACTGTTGGGCACGCATGTTTTCGCCCCATTTCTTGGTATTAGGGAGGTAGTCATCTTCATCAACGTTGACAAATCCATCTTCGCCGTAGTTGCGCTGGGCAACACTGTCAATGAACTCACAAACGAGGTCTTCTGAGGCAAAAGACTGGTCGTATTCTCCTTGATTGATTTCTTGCTTGTACTTGTATGAGTTGAAGTTCTTATCACAACGAGCTGATGATTGGTAGAGGTTACTACATAGCTCATTGATCTCGCTCTCATACTCTTGGTTGGCATTGTAGTCATATTGATCATCGCTCTCGTGGAACATTTGTACGTCCCACATTAAATCCTGTTATAATTATAGATTAAAAGAATGGTCGGATGAGTTAGCATAACAATAAGGCAGTACAACTAACTAACAAAGCACAACATGAGAAGACTTACCGCAGTATTACATGAGATGCATGACTCTTCATCGTTCACAAATTGAAGCTGGTCTAATGCATAACCATGGGCCGAGGCATAGTATGACCTCATAGCATCTTCATTGACTTCTTCGCCAAGATATTTGACAATATTGGCACTATTACCAATGTACTCTTCACATTGATCGTCACTATATAAGCCAAGGGTGATTTCGTATCCACCATCGGCACAGTGGGGACCAATATAGGCAACTTGACCATTCTGTCCCTCGACTTCCTTACATTCAAAGTATTCTGAGTATGGATCATCAACCTCAATCTTGTTATAGTATCGGCAGGTTTCATACTGAGGACATGCTCCCTCGGGATTACCAAGTCGACGATGTTCGTCACTGTCCTTGAATTCTTCATAGGTAAGATGACGTTCACGTCCTTGAGACTTGATCCAAGCCTGGTAGACTGCCTGCATACATTCTCCACAGTACTCTTGGTAGGTTTCGATACGTTGCTCTTGCCATTCCATTTGTAACTCGAGGTACTCGTTCATTTCCATCATGTACTCGCCATAATCGGATGAACATCCCTCTCCGTTGGCACCCCACTCATATGCGTTGTTCTCCTTGTAGTAGGCGTCGAATTCACTGTTTGAAAAGGATAGTTGAAAGAAGAGAAGGTGAGGATGGTTAGGATACCCTCAAACAAATAATGACCAAGTCCAACCACGCAAAAAGATATACTTACTAGTTGCTATACTCATTATATTCCTCATCAGCTCCATCCTGCCAGTTGTAGTTCTTGGCATCCTCTAACCTTCTATTATTCCCTCCATTTACATTACCCCAAGTCATACACTGCTTAAAGCAAGCGTTCATACAACTATCTTCATCAAAGCCGGCATCATCATCATTAGCATCCTCGTAGTCGGAAATATCATTACACTGTTTCCCACAACCACATCCGGAATTATCATCATAATCAAATTCCCATCCCGAGCATGTGTTTTCGGGACATAGACGGAATGTAACAAAGCGTTTCGTTGAGAACTCGCCTTCATCGAATTGCTTCACGGCGGCACATCCAGCATAGGATACTGAGTATTGCAATACGTTGAAACCAAAGTCATTCTCCCAGAGTTCGGCCTGATTGTTGTACCAATCATCATTACCTGAGTAGTTTTCGTTGTACTTGTATCCGTTGTTGTTGTTGGCAAGCTTACGGCCGGCGGCATCATCTGGAGCAGCGGCGGCAGAGGGTGTCTTCTTAACAAACGTACTCTTTTCAATAACCTTCTTCCGAAGTGCCGCTGAACTCTTCGTCTTACCATGTAATAGTTCATTCTGGAAGTCAACACGTGCATCACCAGTGCTGCTACGCTCAAGCTTGCGTTGTTTACCAGCCTTGATGTTATTGGTATGAATGTTCATTGCACGTAAGAAATCGAGTTTGTTTGGTGCCTTCTTTGGACGGGGTGCGGTGATTGCAGAGGCATAGTTAGTGCCGAAGAGGAGAGCGGCGGCGATTGGATGGGCCAACATTGTTTGTTTATTTGATCTATTAAATATATGAGCACCTAGTTCTATTGATGCCGTAGTTGTATTATGATGGTCTTTGCAATATGCCTCATATCTTTTGTGGCGGCATGTTAGCAAAAAAAATCCTACTTACCCCACCTCTCGCCGATTTCCATAGTCTTTTCTTCTAAGTAAGAAAACAAGAAAGAAACAAAACTTTGCAAACGGTATCCTTGGAGGACGACCGACCACAGAGGGTACTATAGGTATCGTACCTACACTGCAGCCCATAGCCACAGATACATGATGATAATTATAATCATTATTCATTTATGTAACAGTATCAATGATCAACAAAAAATGAGCACATGATGTGCACAAATTTGAGACAAGGAGCACAACACCAAAGCCAAACAAGACCATGAACAGAACAGAGAGAGAGCCCTATGTGTCTATAACATGCTCAGAGAGTTCTTCACATTGTTAAACAACTGGAACATACTGCATATACCCCCACTTGATGGCCAAAACTAGTAAGAAAATCAAGATTTTTTACAGATCTGAGGCATGAAACCTGCCCTAAGGGGCTGAAAAGTATGGTGGAGGGACTTACAATCATGCTGAGAGTGTTCATAAACTTGTTATACATCCATACAATGCCAAACAACCACTATTGTAGAACCTACATGATGACATACCCCCACTTGATGGCCAAACATTGCCTGAGTGTTGGCAGAAAATCAAGATCTGAGGCATGAAACCTGCCATCATGGGGCTGTAAAAGTATGGTGGAGGGACTTACAATCATGCTGAGAGTGTTCATCAACTTGTTATATACACCCATACAATGCCAAACAACCACTATTGCAGCACCTACATGATGGCATACCCCCACTTGATGACCAAACATTGCCTGAGTGTTGGCTGGAAATCAAGAATTTTTCCTGATCAGAGGCATGAAATCCGCCAACATGGGGCTATAAAAGTATGGTGGAGGGACTTACAATCATACTGGGAGTGTTCATCAACTTGTTATACACCCATACAATGCCAAACAACCACTATTGTAGAACCTACATGATGACATACCCCCACTTGATGGCCAAACATCACCTGAGTGTCAGCAGAAAATCGATAATTTTTCCTGATCTGAGGCATGAAATCCGCCAACATGGGGCTGTAAATGTATGATTGAGGGACTTACAATCATACTGAGAGTGTTCATCAACTTGTTATACACCCATACAATGCCAAACAACCACTATTGCAGAACCTACATGATGACATACCCCCACTTGATGGCCAAACATTGCCTGAGTTTTGGCATTTTTTCCTGATCTGAGGCATGAAACCTGCCCACATGCGGCTGTGAATGTGTAATTGAGGGACTTACAATCATGCTGAGAGTGTTCATCAACTTGTTATACACCCATACAATGCCAAACAACCACTATTGTAGAACCTACATGATGATATACCCCCACTTGATGGCCAAATATTGCCTGAGTGTCAGCAGAAAATCAATAATTTTTCCTGATCTGAGGCATGAAACCGGCCCTCATGTGGCCGTAAAAGTATGATTGAGGGACTTACAATCATGCTGAGAGTGTTCATCAACTTGTTATACACCCATACAATGCCAAACAACCACTATTGCAGAACCTACATGATGACATACCCCCACTTGATGGCCAAACATTGCCTGAGTGTCGGCAGAAAATCGATAATTTTTACTGATCTGAGGCATGAAACCGGCCCTCATGGGGCTGTAAATGTATGGTGGAGGGACTTACAATCATGCTGAGAGTGTTCATCAACTTGTTATACACCCATACAATGCCAAACAACCACTATTGCAGCACCTACATGATGGCATACCCCCACTTGATGGCCAAACATTGCCTGACAGTCGGCAGAAAATCAAGATTTTTTCCTGATCTGAGGCATGAAACCTGCCATCATGGGGCTGTAAATGTATGGTGGAGGGACTTACAATCATGCTGAGAGTGTTCATCAACTTGTTATACACCCATACAATGCCAAACAACCACTATTGCAGAACCTACATGATGACATACCCCCACTTGATGGCCAAACATCACCTGAGTGTCAGCAGAAAATCGATAATTTTTCTTGATCTGAGGCATGAAACCTGCCCACATGTGTCTGTAAAAGTATGATTGAGGGACTTACAATCATGCTGAGAGTGTTCATCAACTTGTTATACACCCATACAATGCCAAACAACCACTATTGCAGCACCTACATGATGGCATACCCCCACTTGATGGCCAAACATTGCCTGACAGTCGGCAGAAAATCAAGATTTTT
>Ga0214477_100342_pt1 | contig 33063 bp, 24 predicted proteins | sample M1_20Mar14CPVII9_FD_165058 | JGI IMG/M metagenome (GOLD analysis project Ga0214477, IMG submission 165058) | Marine eukaryotic communities from Monterey Bay, California, United States - M1_20Mar14CPVII9sort6BwellC16 | ecosystem: Environmental > Aquatic > Marine > Unclassified | place: USA... | reverse complement strand
GTGCATCTGGATTGGGAGGTGTCCCTTGATTGATTAAATCTTTGTACTCTTCCGGATATGCCGCTGCAATACGATCTCTATACTTGTTCCAAACACGTAAGATCTCTTCTTCTCCTTTAATTTCCCCGTTCCTAATACGTTCAAGATCGTGCAAAGCTTCTTGCATAACTTTACACATTTCAATATCGTATAAAGGATTATCGGGTGTTAATGAATATAACGTTTCAAGTGATAATTGCTGATTGGCATTGATGATATAATCTCTGCATAATAGTTCAATGAAGGATTGTAGTGTTGCAGCATCCATTTGAATGGTGGAAGAGGATGCATTATTATCCACCTCCAAAGGTATATTTCTACGGGATTGAGAAGTACCAGCATCACTAGTGCACTCTCTCGCAGTCTTAGCCGGAGAGAATGGTGCAGTATTCTTCTTCTTAGTCCGTTTAGGAGACGATGGTGCTGCTGCCGTATCGCAATCAGTACAATTATTAATGTTCTCATTATTAATACCATTACATTTTTTGGTTGGGGATTGGAGTTGGCAATTATCAGATATTGTGGATATGGATTTTTGATGCTGTTGCACGGTATTAATAACTGTTTTATTGTTATTATTGTCATTATCATTGTTGTTGCTGATATTGTTGATATTATTGGTATTATTATTACCATTACATTTTGCTGAATTATTGTTCGAATCAACCAAATCCAACCCATCGTTGACTTGATTACGTTTTTGTTTTCGAGAAGATTCAAGGCTGCCAACACTGCCGCGGGCAGTATCATTATTATTACCTCGTCTAGAAGATTTACTATGCACATAATCATTACTGCTGCCACTGCCATTATCATTCTGGGTAGAGGACCTCCCTCTCTTTCGAGAATGATTTGGTGAAGGTGAAGAGGCAGCACATCCTTCTGTTGCTTCTCCATAATTAGTTCTTGCGGTGTGGTGTTCCATCCTTGTTGTGTTTATTAATTGGATTGTTGTATTCCAAACATTAGCGGTTGTGCGTTTGAGCAAGGATGATAAATAATAATATAAAAAAAGGTCCAATGCGATCAATTATGGCGCATCTCATAAAATAAAAGAAAAAAAGATGCTGGGTTTATACCTAATTAAGTTAGTTGAGACCCTAGGTAGGTTCTTACAAGCCTCAGTCTCAAGTGTACGGCACTCATGTCTCATGAGAAATTAGGTTGACCACCAAAACAACTAGCCCATCTTAATGTACTAAATTCAAACAGCTATTGGTATCGATAGAGCCGCCGGGATATATCAGCATTGCAGTAAATAGATCAGTTTTTAACACTTTTTCGATTAGTGGTGCTTTGGTCGGGCAGAATTCCAGAGCTGTCTGTTCATTGTAAAGGGCAAGGAGAAAATTTGATGCACCTTCTCCCTATTATCCATAAACTCCCAACAACTATTCTATCTAACAAACAATTAGATACAAAGTACCTATAGCCTACATATATAATCTATCATGGCGGGCGGTGCAGCAGCAGCAAACTCAGCCAGACAGAGGAAGTCATATAATGGAGGAAAGAGTAAAAGTACATATAATCTGAATGCATCAGATAAAGAAAGACGCAAGAGTGGCGGCAGAGGTCCTCAGGCAAATTTAAGTTCGAGTGATAGCTCAATTCCACTTTCCAACTCTGCTACCAGATTGCACGATTCTATGCCCACACTACTTGATAATAATAAGGGTAGTGGTAAAGATAATAATATGCCCACCCTACTTGATGAATCAAGGAGAAGTAATCCAGAGATTTATCTAAATGGTAGCAAGAATAGTAGAACTCGTGGTGGTGATATAGAATTGAGGCATCGTAATAATAATAATAATAATAATAATAATAATAATAATTTACAGAATCATCAGTCATCAGAACAAAGTAGTAGCATGGGGTTGCAAAACAGTAGTTACACTGTAGGTACTCAGGATCCATCTAGACTTAAAGCAAAAGACAGTTTCAATGAAAATGATACCACCAACATGAACAACAATAACAACAATACATTATCTACTAGTGCAGCAAACAATACTACACCACCACCGCATCAACATCATAGATATCTACCAACCTTCTTATATCTAGTGAATGATGCACGAAGATTCATGGGTAGAATTATTAATGACGAGAGAGTGCAAAACACAGTACTACTTCTAATTGTTATTAATGCATTAATGATGGGTGTGGCAACCTTCCCAGCAATTAAAGCCAATCCAGATATTATGAGTAAATTTGAATTAGCTGATCAAATATTCTTGATAATATTTACTATTGAATCTGGTATGCAATTATTATATCACGGCTGGACACTCTTTAAAGATGGCTTCCTTGTATTTGATTTATTGATAGTAGTTATGAGTTGGTCATTAGAGGGTGCACAGGTATTCCGTGCATTCCGTATCTTTCGAGCTTTGCGTTTAATAACAAGGGTGGATACATTACGGAATTTAGTATTGGCATTATTTAGTGTCGTACCGAAGATGACGGCAATTATTATGCTCCTAGCTTTGATATTCTATATCTTTGCAGTCATGTTTACACAAATGTTCAAGGGTATGTATGAGGCGGGGGAGGTATCGGATCCATTCTTTGACTCTCTTCCGGATTCATTCTTTACGCTGTTTCAAATGATGACGTTGGACAATTGGGCAGATATCTGTTTTGAGATACAAATAGTCTACCCCTGGGCTTGGGTGCCCTTTGTGTGCTTTATCATTATCACTGGATTTGTGGTTGTCAACTTGATTATTGCAGTCATATGTGATGCAGTGCATGTATTGGGAAGCTCAGATAAGGCTAACCTTGAGGGATATTCCGAAGATAATTATCCAGCAAATAATGTCGAAGGTGAGACTAGACAATGGTTAAAAGGCCAGTCAGGTGATGCTTTAGACACTAACTCATTTGGGGCAAGTGAAGGCAATGGGCAACCATGTACTATGGAACAACGATTACATGAGCTAGAGCTTCAATTAGATGAGATTATGATCGTGAACGAGCAAATGAGAAAGACCATAGAAGTGTTAAGTAAACACCTACAAGTGTCTGAGAGTGTATCAAGAACAGACACGACGCCAACAAAATCTGATTGGGCCAAAGATCCATTAGGGATTGGTCTCGTATTGGATATCATTAAATCGGGGTCAACACCCAATCGGACAAACGATAATGAGGGTTTGTGATGATTCGATTAGTAAATGCTATTTAATCGATTATTGTAAATAAACTAAATAGGATAGAATAGATACAGTCAATGTATCCTTCCTTTTAACATCACAAACATATAATTTTCGGTTCTGCTCACATCTCAAGAACTCGACGAGTCTGAAGACGAGTCACTATCAGAAGATGAAGTGGACGAGTCGTCGTCATCACTCGAGTCGTCTGAGGAATCGGATGAATCATCATCACTCGAGGAAGACCCTTCATTAGCCTTCCGAATTTTCTTTTCTGGAGGTTCCTTCAAGGAGCCTTTCTCTTCAACATCTTTCTTTCGATACATGCCTTCATCATTCTTTACTTGGGGAATATTCTCGGTGTCCATCTTTCCAGCCAAGTTATCACTCCTCGGTTCTTGCTGCTGCTGTTGTCTCTGATTGGTTGTCTCGTCTTTCTTCTTTTGGGGTTTTGACACATGCGGTCCTGGAGGGTCAGATTCGGGTGCAACACTCTTATTGATCTCATTCTCATCCAATGTGTTGCTGTCCTCTGCTACCTCCTTGGTCTGATCAGGCATTGCCTCATCTCCTTCATCTTCCTTTCCGGCTTCATTTCCTGGATCTTCATTTGTCGTTGCACCCCTGGCATTGACCAAAGATCGATGATTGGTAAGCGGAATAGAAGGCGCCTCATCATTAGTGTTCAATAGAAGATTACGGATTGTCCGGACGAGCTGACTATCTCCATTCGTTGGCACTAGACGATCTCTTAGCTCTTGTAAATAGTTTTTCTTGGCCTCTTTGCTTAGTCTTCCTTCACCTTCTTTCATTGCTGCAAGATGCTTAGCTATGTCACAAAGAATGTTGTGTGCATTACGTCTATTCTCAGCAAAATTCTCATTCTGCTGACTATGCTCGCTGTAACAGACATCTTCTCCAGGCATTTTCCTCTTCACTTCCTCTCGGATTCTCCTTGCATTATTAACTGCATCATCTGGCCATCCACATGTCACTGCCATTTCCACTCCGTAATCTCCTGCAGCTTTACACGGGCCTGGCATGATCTTGTGTGTGTAATTGATACGACTTTTGTCTCCATTATTCGAGCTCGAAGATGTAATGTGTGCACCAAGGTGCTGGTTTTGAACGTTTGGATACACCTCAGATAGCTTTGCAATCTGTGGATAATGTGTAACGAAGAAGGTCATCGCTCGCTTTGTGAGTAAGTATTCAGATACGGCCCAAGCCACGGCAACGCCATCTTCATTACTGGTTGCCCTGCCAAGCTCATCCAGTAGAAACAGCGACTTGTCAGTTGTCGAGTTGCAAATAAATGCCGTTTCCTTCATTTCTAAAAGAAAGGTAGAAATGTTGTGCTCTTGGTCATCGGCTGTTCCAATTCTAGTACAAATCTGATTTCGAATAGGAAGTAACGCTTCATCGGCAGGTACATAGCTGCCACAATGAGCTAGTATTACAATCAATGCGATTTGTTTGAGGTATGTACTCTTGCCACTGCCATTGATACCAGTAATCACTGTAAAGTTTTGAAGAGCCGACGAGTAAGTATCATTTGGTACGAAATCTCCTCCACCTAAGGAACTGCTCACTCCATTCGAGCTAACATCAATGGCATATCTACCATTCCGAATAGCGATTGCACCAGCGCCGCCTCCTCCGTTGAATGCAGTATCACCGTCCTGTGTTGGATCTCGATCACGATCTGACAATACTGGGCGACACCACGACAATCTACTACTGGCAACATTGTCAGCAAAGCAATGGCCTAAATGAAGAAAGGTATGAGATCGGTTATTTCTCATGGACATGTTGAACAATCAAAGACAAAAACAAGTCATGTCTCACTTACACATATCTAACAACGCGACTGCATCAGAGAGTGAAGCTATACAATCATAATTATCTCTGGCAACTTGAAGAGTCTCCTGTATACGTCCATGGGTCATCAACAGTAGATCTTGTACATTCTCCTGTGCTCTACTATTCAAACTGTACACCTCTTCTGTAGTACAATGGATAAACCGTCCATTCTTTACAGGTTGGATGAAGATCTGAGGCAAGTCAAGGCCGAGATCTGCAGAAACTGATAGATAATAGCCCCTGCTTGTAGTCTCCTTGACTTGAACATTGATATCATATGTCTCTGCATATTCATCAGCTAATCGATAGATATCATCCACATTTGCCAAGAACGCCTTCCTCAAAACATCCATCATACCGTCTGTGTTCGGTTTGAGAGCAAAACATTCCTGATGCCGCATAGCATGACTGTTCTTGCTGTATGATGTACTCTCCGTGAAAATGTCAGTCACTGCCGCCAACACACGTGATAGTGCAGGTTGCTTCATGGCTATTAGAATGGCTCTTAGTAACTGATGTCGTGTCTGTTTACTTGAAGGCATGCTTGTTGCATTGTTATTGTTGTTCCTGGACCTACCGCCCAGTCCAATGTGAAGACTACTATCCTGCGATGATGTGTTATCCTCCTCTTCATTCTTTGATGTCTCACTCTCAACAATAGTAGTCGACTCATCATCATCTTGACGCGAGTTACTCCTCTCACGATTTCGCCTGCTACTCTCATTCTGATTTTTTCCCTGTTGTGGTGCCGAGTTAGAGGCACCAGCTCCTCCCGATGACAAGCCTTCCCTCTCATATAATTCCTTCAGCTGCACTTCTAGTACATGAGCAAAGGATGGGATGACACTCAAAGTACTTTTGATACAAACCAATGCCGATATACCCTTGCTTGCTATCCGAGCTGTGACAGTCTGACGTTCAGTGTTGCCAAACAGTGCCCCGTTACCAGTACTGTCAAATCGCTTCCGTGGCGTTAAAGCAATATGTGAGAGCATCTTATCGACATCGGGGATGTCTTCAAGGTGTTCCATCACCACATAAAAGAATTCCTCGTCTTCCAACAATGAATCAACCAAGTCTAACCGTGCATTGATCGTATCCAACCTAGTCGGTGGTGCCATTATATTGGTTCGTAATAACCGTCCTCCAACTGATGTTTTTGTGCAGTCAATTGTACCTACTAAACTGTTGAGTGTCCGTCCTGTCTTGGCATTTACTAATAATTCCAAATTAACCATTGTTGAACGATCTATATTCATACGATCATTACCACCAACATTAACATCCAATGCCAAACTACCCCGAGTCAAGCCAGCACCTAAACATAATTGTGCATATTGTAACACAGCATATGAAGACGACAAAAGAATATATTCTTCAACAAGTGATGCATCATATGTATCCTCACGTGATAATTTGCGTAACATCTCAGCACCTTTGGTCTGATCAAAGTATGAACGGGGCACAAATTTAACAACCGTTGTTGTTTCACAAGCACCACTACTGGAATGGTTCATTGTAAGATCATCATCATTTTGCTTGTTGTTGTTGGCGAATCTACCTCCCCTTCTTCCTGCTCCTCTTGAATCATTCTTCTTTTTACCAAATGGATTATTCTTCTTTGCCCCACCACCATTGTTTACCAATGTATCAATCCCATCATTAGCACTAACATTAAACAAACCCATAATCTTAGTAGCCAACTGTGAATTCTTCCTACCCTCATTTAATAACACCTCATCAGGATTCAACATACGTAACAGTGACATCGTTTCAGCATATGTCTGCCCATTACCTTGCTTTGTGATGTGTAAGTATGTTGGCCTACCTGCATCTAAACTAGTCACGCATGTTTCTCTTGCTAGATTTTCAGATACTGCACATACCACATGATGTGTAGTTCGTTTACTACTGCGTGATGTTCGTGACGTTGATGGTATTGATAAAGACGAGGTATTGATTGATCTATTTGTTGCTGGTGTTTTGGTATATGGATTGTTCTTTTGTCGATTGTTATTATTATTTGGTCCTCCTCTCGGTGCAGAAGATAACGTAAATCCACTAGACTTTGACAAGTTGGATGCTGGACGATGTGGAGTCTTAGTCCCCATCATATTATTATTGGTAGTAGAAGAATTCTTTTTAGATGATAGTTGCGTCCATTGTGTTGGCAAAAGTGCAGTCGCATTATCATCATTCTGTTGTTGATTGTTATTAGTATTATCAGTACGAAACGATCGCATACCAAGACGTTGTTCTTTACGTGCCTGTGATGATTTCTTCTTCTTCTTACCAATTATATTATTATTAGTATTAGTATCATAATCATTATCAGAATCAGATGATGGATATCCATAGCCATCTTCATTGCCTTGTAACTTTTCAGACAGATCTTTGATATCGTTGTTATCAATATCATTTTTACCTCCTCCTCCATTCAATCGACGGCGGCGTTTGTTGTGACGACCACCACCACCACCATTGTCTCCTCTAGCACTACCCTGAGTACTCATTTATATTATAGTATATAATGTATCAAGGAATAATAAGAGCAATAGTACATAATTTGCACCAACACACCAAATCTTCAAGAAATAAAATTTACAAAAAGAGGTTCAATCGCCAAATGCTTCCCATGATTCGAGAGCGACTGGAAGTGGTAGAGGTGAAGTGTATTCAAATATGCGGTGGCGGCGTTTTATACTATTGTTTGTGGTTATATCAGTATGGTCATACACAGTTGCATCATCTTTTGTCGTTGTCGGCGGCGGCGGCAAATCGCTGGGTCACACATATAATATCAACCCATCAAAATTGATTGCCAATAGAAATACAAAGCCATCAACATATCTGCTGCAACATGTAGAGAGTAGTGCTACTAATACTGCCTCCAACCCATCAGCATCAACCGCTACTAATGCAGAGTTTGGTAACAATCAACATAATATGCATCCAATATTAATGAGATGCTCGTCATTTGATGCTGCAGAAATAATACAAAATAGCACTACAAAAGATGAGGGCTTACTCATCATTACATGTGATGCATCTGGTAGAGGGGGTGGATCTAAACATGATGGTATAGCAAGTATACTAAGAGTCAGGAATGGGATATCATACTTCGCAAATGAAACAACATCAACCTTACAATCTACCACTACAAATGAAAATGTAGATTTGATAGATGTGATAGCGAGAAGAACAATACCATCTCGGACATCTAGTGAAGTCGCTGCTATATCGCTTGGTATACGACGAGCTATGGGTATCATTCCGCAAACAATGAGGAGAAATGTTCTGATACTATCCGACTCTGAATTTGCTCTTGATTTTTATTGTAAAGAAAGTGACTATATCAATAACAACAATGACAACAGCATACCAAAGAGAAAGGCGATAAACAACAAGCAGAAGAAGAAAAAGGGTAGAAAGCAAATTACAGCAAGCATGGAACGTCGTGATGAGGCACATCGACGATCTCTAATTGCATTGATAAAGGATACACCAAATAGGATACTCTTGGCAAAGATCCGATCTTCGTCTCGTGGAATAGGCATGACGAGTACCAATACGAATGGTGACAATAAAGATGATGAAGATGCTTCTTGGAATGGTATTGGATTCATAGACCACGATGGAGCTGATCATTTATCATCGATAGCAAGATCTATTCCAAATAGTCGCGATGATGAAGAGAAGAAACAGATTGACATGTCAAATGCAGTAAAGCCATTGGGAGAGTCCGACCTTAGATGGTTGGAAAACTCAGAGAGTGATACTTCAGATAATGATGAGGGAAGTGTAGATGGTTTTTGGAAAACTATGAACTCAATGGGGAGCGATGCAAGAAGTGATCGAAAGGAAAGAAGCAAACGTAGGACATTTGAAATTGAGCAAATGCTAGGGATATGAAGAAGTGAATACTAAATCTATCGAGAGATATAAATGATCAGTCAGTCATTATCATGGTTTAAGTCTACTTAGTACTTAGTACATAATTCACATAAGTACCCCTCTCAACCTCTTAGAGAAAGAACCATGTCGTAGTCTCAATGAGAAGGTTCCGAGTCTCATGGCGGTAGTTGGACAATAAAAATGAGGTAAGGAGGCGCTCTAGGTGAGAGAACCATACCTAGGCCATAGGAGATATTTGTAGTACATCAAAGGACAGCAGAGGAAGTAGTATATTGAACGCTTTACCCACTAAATACCGTGTGCACATACCTATCTTTGCAAAGATATTACCTAGAATGGCGCCGAGCAATGGAACTTCAAATGGTAATAGTAGTTCACAACGGTTAGTTGGGAGGTTTACTGAGGCTACTCTACTAAAGAAGGCAAAGGAGGTTGTCGCGGAGAAATCCAAGGCATCAACGATGTTTGATGAAGAAGCCGAGAAGGCAATGCCGAGATTTAAAAAGTCTGGTAAGAAGTTGTGTGTGGACATATCATGTGCACATTTTGATGATGAAACATCATCTCATTATGTCAAATTTTGTATATCCAATAATCAATCTCATTATTACCTTTCCGTATACTTACATATCCAATGAATGAATAATAATACCATAGAGCTTGACTTGGGTAGAGTACTAGGCCGCGGTGGTTTCTGTGTAGTGAATGAAATACAAAAGTTCAAACTAGAATCCAATAGTCCACTTGATAAGAAATCAAGCAGCGGTTTATGTGATGTAGAAGATGAGGAAGAGGATGAATTTGGTGAATTAAGATATGATGGAGGTGTATTAGTACAAGATCGTAAATTCATGGCACGTAGATGTTTACGAAAAGGTTCACATCCTCGTTATGCAATTAAAATCTTAAGTGATGAATGTCTTGAAGACCCAGAAAGATTTGTTGGGGGAGTTATAGATTTGGCAGTTGAAAGTCGTTTCCTTTCAGTTATTCGTCATCCAAATATTATTAAGATGAGGGGTGTTGCAGATTGCAATCCATATGATCGAGGATTTTTCGTTGTACTTGATAGACTATATGCTACATTAACAATGAAAATTAGTGAATGGAAGAAACAAGTGGGTAAAACAAGTGGTATTGGAAAGATATTAGATATGAAGGGGAAGAAGAAGCGTAAGATTTGGGTTGATAGACTTGTTGTTGTTTATGATTTATCAACAGCGTTGGAATACCTGCACAACCAAAAGTGAGTAATGTGTGGTGTTTGAATGTGTATTATACATATGATTGCATTGTATACTGACACCACAAACTCTCTATATCTAAAGAGTAATGTACCGCGACTTAAAGCCGGATAACATTGGATTTGATGTGCGAGGAGATGTTAAGATATTTGGTAAGTTTACGGAGTTGTATCTCTCTTTGAGTATTATATCTCATCAATTGTTTATCGACTTGTTATTATCGACTTGTTATGCTCGTATTAGATTTTGGATTAGCAAGAGAGTTTCCCACTACTTTGAAAAAGATGGCAAATGATACTTTCCAAATGTCAGGGAAGACTGGTTCCCTTCGATACATGGTGAGTGATTGTTGTGTCTATATATATATATATATATGTTGTCTTGACTGTTACTATCCAATCGCAACATGACTGTTACTATCTAATCGATATACTAACCCCATTCATTGTTGTGTTAGGCTCCAGAGGTAGCAAAAGAACAACCTTACAACGAAACTGTCGATGTATATTCATTAGCAATTATGGCGTGGCAAATCTTTGAGATGGACGTTCCATTCAAGGGTTATTCCATTGCAATGCACAATAATTTGGTAATTGAAAGAGGAGGCCGTCCTAGAATCGATCCTAAATGGGGTCCTCGTTTAGGCGATTGGATAAACAAGGCATGGGCGTCAAAGATTCAAAACCGACCAAGTATGCGTGAATGTACAAAGGTACTTCGTGATGAACTGACAATATTACAGGATGATATAGAAGATTTTTCTAACATTGATGCGAGTAGTAGAACAGCAAACTCAGCCTAAGTTGGGGGCAACCTGAAGTCTTTCTCTGCCTAGAGCTCTGTATACGTTCAAAGGGGAAGTTGTTGTGACGTGATCTTTATGTTAGAGTGCAATCATTTAGAATCTAGGATGTAATTAAGCTCAATAACAATGTTTAAACTGCTTAGGCCATCCAGGCAAAAACAAATGTAATTCAGTATTCAAGAGATACTTCTCCTCTTGGTCTGTGAACGGTGGTTGCTTATTGAAAAAGAGCTCTTAGACGAACACGAACTTGCCCTTCTCGATGATGTTCGTCGAGCTCCTCGAGAGGAATGGCGACTACTAATACCCAGTTTTGCAGGATCATTAAATGCAGCTGCTCTGGCTTCCATAGTATCAAAAGGCGTGTTCTTTGAGTCACCATTGCCATTACCATTGTCCGATAAGAATGGATTCTCAAATGTGCTACAAATGGATTTATCGTCACTTTCTGAGAACGAATCTAAGGAGTGAACTCGTTTTATCGGTGCTCTCTGAGTTGAATCTTGAGTCTGTGGTTTTGATGGGCTGTTTAGATCTGGTAAGAAGGCTATCGCATCCCAAGCCGCCTTGGCTTCTCCATATGAATATGGTGAGTTGACCATGGGATAAGGAGAGCGGAAAGGAGAGAATCCTGGTGAGACTAGAGCTATAAGATGAATAGCAATGAGGGTAAGAGCTTGTACATCATAAAGGATGAACAATGAAACAACAAAGAAAGCTCTACACTTACGTGTGTTTGGAACCGATGGGAACTTGGTGGAGGACGCACCTTGAGTAGGCCTAGTAGGCTCTGGTGATGTCGGGGTTGGCAAGGTAGCTTCTTTTCTAGCAGGCGGTGACGAAGGTGGCGGTGGCGGCCATACACTAGGTGCTCTTGGATCTTCATTCAATGATGGAGTCGGAGGCCAAACGGTTGCCCTTGGTTTCTTAGATTGAATAGGTGAACCTTGAGGCGTCGGTATTGCCCTCGCAACATCATTTATTGAAGCGGTGTAGTCCTGCATGTGTAGAAGAGGATACGAGCTTAGAAGGTTGCCACCGCCATTGCCATTATTTCTCCCACTTGTTTGGGTTGCAAAGACATTTTTCGCAGTAGGATAGAGCACATCCAGCTCTTGCTTGCTGTTTCCTGTATCATCAGCAGTATTGTCCAATCCAAGAGAGGGCATGGCTGGTAGAGGAGTAAGTGGCATCGTTGGTGGATCTTTCCGCTTGGGAGAGTCAGGGGAACTTTCTCCCTCTTCCATCATCATCATCATTTCCATAGACCCACGTTTCTTAGGCCTTCGTCTTGTACTCTTTCTTTGGGACCCCATCTTTGTTTGCTGTTGTGATTTCTTCTTCTTGCCATGAGTAGCACGAAAGGCAGGAGCGCCCTCCCTCAAGGCTTGGGAGATCTTGGCTAAAGCCTTGGTATCATCGATCTCGACCCACCAACCACTGATGTTGTAGGGATCAGGCCTACCTGGATCCTTCACCTTCTGAAGAAATCGACCGGGTGGCCTTTGGGCTTTAACTCTCTTAAAGATTGAGTTAGTTATGTTGGTCTTGCCACTTTTGGTAGTACATAACATATAGGTTTCCTTCCTTTCCGAAACCCATGTTCTAAATATTCTGTTACCTGGATGAGAGTTGATGCTACCTCCTCTTCCACAAAGTCTGTATGTATGGGTGTATCATATATGAGATAGCACCATATATGAGATATCACAGGATAAGTTAGATACACGAGAAAAATATGTATGAGAACACGACATGATAATTAATAGGTATGAACACTTACACATCATGGAGATGAGGCTCTTCAATCTTTCCATCTATACAAGCATTCCTATCTGATGTTTCTTGACCCATTAGCATAGTATAGGATGTATCCATTTCTTGCTGTTCTCGTGTTAGTGGAGAGGATGGTGAGCATGGAGAGCATATACCTCCTCCATCGCCATATGATGCATATACTCCTCCTCCTCCTCCTCCACTAGGTGATGAATATGGCAGATGTGATGGACTCATCCCATCAGCAGGTGATGTCGAGTAAAGCTGCCTTGAAGCATCTTGCGGGGGAGTAGTCTCACTTGGTGAGAGTGGCCATGATGATGGATGTCCCTCATAGTACGTTTGATATTGATTCTGAGAAGTATCTTTGCTGAAATTGTAATGCTGCAAAGGTTGCTGCTGTTCGTTTTGAGTATAACCATCACCGTCCCCTATACAATTATTAAGTGGGTGAGAATCGGTCTGATGATGATGTTGTTGTTGTTGTTCCATTGACTTGTTGTATCCTTGCTGTTGTTTTTGTTGCATGTTCATAATGTTATGTCTTCATCGTAATTTATTGCAATGTTCCGTTACTGATTATTATGTCAGAAAAGTACTCGAGAAGAATTAGAGATCGCAATTTTATACTCTTCTTGGGCCGAATCATGTTCCTATTATTGTGTCATGCTAGGGCTCTCTTTACTTCTATCAATGCATACAGTCTTCGGTATTGACATCATGAACCAAGAGCACTAAGTTGCTGTGCTCTTTTTTTTATCAATCAAGGATACCATCCTAAATATGGCAAAGTGCAGATTGGCTAGCTATCAATATCTTTGTGACAGTACAAATCCCCATCCTCCACTCCATGCACGTCAACGCGATTGTGTCAATTGCAAATAGTATATAGTTGGGTGTAGTCTATGAGTGTTTCAAATCTCATAAATTTTGTATTATTTGCTATCATGATAGCTTCCGCAACTAAAAGATATACAACTTCATCATCATTATCCATCACCAGATCTTCCAATATCATATCTTCTTACTGTGCATCAATGATGATATCAACCAATAACTATATTGCCAATGCATTTTCTACTGTATCAATATCTCCTGCAGTTAGCTCGTTACTAAGTGACCCTACACTCTTGGGTGATGGTATCTCATCCTCAGGTGATAGTATCTCATCCTCAAATGGAGAGAAGAAGACATTTGATGTATTGAATCCAGGGGCATCATTGAAACAATATAATGATGGCAGCAGCAGCACTGCAATTATTAGCCAAGTTCAGAAAATGGGAAGAGAGGATACACAGCAGGCAATTGGCAGAGCAAGCTCTGCATTAAGTGAATGGAAGGATGGTACAACAGGAGCATACCGATCTAGCTTATTAACCAAATGGAGTACACTTATAAAAGAGAACTCAGAAGATATAGCAACCATAATGACACTTGAATCAGGTAAACCATTAACTGAATCAAGAGGCGAAGTGCAGTATGGTGTAAGCTTTTTAGATTTCTTTGCCGCGGAAGCAATACGGCCAAGCTCAGCTGGCGGAGGATATATGGTACCCACACCTTTCACTAATCCTGATGGCAATACACCAAGAGGAAAGATAATGGCAATCAACGAAGCAGTTGGAGTCTGTGCGTTCATAACTCCCTGGAACGTGAGTGTTGTTGCTTCATTATATTATGTAATGCATAAACTTGAATGTATGTAACTTTGTTGCTTCTATATTCATTATATCATGAAATGTAAATAACTAAACCACACATATAACTTCTCTTACAGTTCCCGATAGCGATGATTACAAGGAAAGTAGGACCAGCTTTGGCAGCAGGTATGTTCTACTTATAATGTGGTTCATTATATATACCATTCATTTCTAACTTCTCAGTCGCTTTCTTACAGGGTGTACTACGGTATTAAAGCCAAGTGAGCTTACACCGTTGACGGCCATAGCTTTGAAAGTGCTTGCAGCCAGAGCTGGTATTCCAGAGGGTGTGTTTGAGGTGATCACAGCCGATAGAGATTCAACAAAAGAAGTAGGAGATGAAATGACTAGAAACAAGGCAATTAAGAAAATATCTTTCACGGGTAGTACTGCTGTTGGTAAGTTGTTAATGAAGCAAAGCGCTGATACTGTCAAGAGATTATCTCTCGAGCTTGGTGGAAATGCACCATTTGTTGTGTTTGAGGATGCTGACATAGATGTGGCAGTCAACGCCGCAATGGCTAGCAAGTATAGGAACGCTGGACAGACATGCGTATGTGCGGATCGGTTTTTGATTCACAAGTCAGTTGTAGAAGAGTTTGTAGCCAAGCTGACTGCTAAGGTGAAACAGACCTTGACTGTAGGCAATGGTATGAAAGATGGAGTCAATTTTGGGCCGGTCATCTTAGAATCATCAGTAGAGAATATACACGAAAAAGTGGAGCAAGCAATTGCAGACGGAGCAACACTTGTTGTTGGAGGCTCGGCCCTTCCGGAGCTTGGACCTTGCTTTTACTCTCCAACTATTCTAACAAATGTAAGCACGAGTTCATCAATTTGGAATACAGAGACCTTTGGGCCAGTAGTTGCAATCAAAACATTTGAGACAGAAGATGAAGCGTTGTTGTTAGCAAATGATTCTCCTACTGGACTTGCATCGTATTTTTGTACTAACGATTTATCACGAATCTTTAGAGTCTCTGGGGACTTGAGACTGGCCTTGTTGGAGTCAATGAAGGAATCATAAGTAATAGTGCGGCACCCTTTGGTGGTGTAAAAGAGTCCGGTCTAGGAAGAGAGGGAAGCATTATTGGTATCAATGAATATATTGAAACAAAGTATGTATTCATCAATACATAATGTAAAGTAGACAAGTTATCTGTTAATGTGTACATCTCATTATCAATACATACACATTTCTATTAAGCACTTTGTGGAAGTAAGAATACATCATCAGGATCTTGTTCACCCAGCCGCTTCGCTGCCCACAACCTGGGCACAACTCTTATCTCTCGTATTCCTCTGGATCTATCAAGCTTCACAGCACAATTCTTGCTGTCGTCGGGATATATGCCTATTACTATGCCAGTTCGTCCTTTCTCAGGACCTTTAATCAATACAATCAAGTCCCTTACGAGTGCTGGATCTTTCTTTGGATCTGCATATACCAATTGTTGCTCTGATACACCACTATAATAGTCTTCTAAACTGATATTATCATCGTAGAATGTATACATACCACCAACACGAAGATATCTGTCAAAGTGGAGGGACATATCAGAGTATGCCACATATGCTTCATCTAAACCTTTTCTACTTATTGCTTGTCGGAACCTCTCAAGAGATCCATAGAAACGACCAACTTCGTACCTAAGTGCTACTCTTAATCCCTTATCAGTTGGGTTGTCTGAAGGGAAGGCAGAATCTGTGTAACTTGTGAAGACTGGTACATATGATCTAAGCTGATTGGGATATTGTTGTATAAGCTCCCACCTCTCTTGCATTAAATCTCTTTGCAATTCATCCATTATCTTGGAAACTGATCTAATTTTATTAGGCAAGCCGCCCAACTTTTTACTTGGTGTTGGCATGTTTGTTGATTTGGGTGTATCTAATGCATTTGCTCTTCCATCCACAGAAGAAGATATAGCTAATGTGATACCAGTAGGTACTATACGATTTAATATATCTCTTCTTGATAAGCTCTCGATGTCTTTATCATTGTTGTTTTTGTTGTTGCAATCGATATTATTATTACCATACCCTAATCTTATGTTTTTGTTGTTGCAATCGATATTATTATTACCATACCCTAATCTTAATTTACTGATATTGCACACATCTTGTGATGTGAAATATGACACAGGATATCTCGCCTGTTGAAATGCCAACGACGGATTAATGCGATATATACATAGTAGAATCAGTCCACTTATTATATTACTTGATATTGAAAACATTGCCGAAGAGGACGATTAATGATACCTAAGTAAGTAGCATTAGTGCACAACTCAATCATAATATTATCATCATCAATCATCACCAATCAATAGCCGGTATCCTATGAGAGTTTGTCGAGTGTAGGCTTGTGGGATTAGGGCGCATTTAGAGGCTTTCGTGCGCATGGATCACGTGCGCCGCACATTTCGCCATATTTAGGTACAAATACGGGTTTTTACGGGTATTTTGAGGCTATTTTGCCCCATTTTAGGGAAATTTGTGCCTATATTCGGGTACTTTGTGGCGCTCGAGATCGAGCCAATGTGCGCATGCGCTCGCGCGCACTAATCCCACAAGCCTAGTCGAGTGCCTGTTTTCAGTATTTAGTTCCGCTATTGATTGAAACAGGAGCTTGTGGATGATTGTGTGCCGTACCTTTCAAGCGGCTGGTTATGCATTATTGTCAACAATAAATAGCCAATCAGTTTCATCGCTTAGATTGGTCGCCGGTAGAGTGGATAATTTAAATCTTTCACTTCAGAACTGAACCTCCTAAAATTCAAGTGATAACATGTCAAATCGTTCAACATTGAGTACTTCAGAAGATGAGTATGTACGTCTGAAGCTAGAATTAGCAGCCAAGAGAGCGTCAGTTGATACTGTTAGACTACAAGCAAGGCAGCTTATATCAAAGAGAGATGGTGTAAGTAGATTTTTTTAGCACGTCGATTGTGATTTGTTTATTATCTATTCTTCTCTAATTATTATATATTGTACTCTCTTGACATAACCAGCTCCGTGAGGATGTTGCAAAGAATAGAGCAGAATCAGAAGAACAACAGGTAGGAATTATATAATTGTAATGAAATGCATGTATCATCACCAGCCTTCACTCAAGATACATAATATCATTCACAGCAAATCCTGAATCAAACAAAGGAATCGAATGAGTTTCTTAAAATACAAATCAAAGAAGCAGAAGAAGAGAGGGATAGATTGATAAAGGAGATTGAAAAGAAAGAAAATACTTGAACAAGATTATAATACAACTCATACAGAAGTACCATTGATGAGGAAAGGAACAGAGAATGGAATGCAGATATACCATCAAACAAATAGTTACACTACATCACGGAAACTATATCATTGTTCAGTGTTCATATAATTCAGACTAAAGTTATCTGGCTGTGTAATAAAAGCAGCCGACCTAGACCTAGCTCTCTATCATCCCCACTTTATTCTCGCAGATTTTGTGTTTATTCTTTAACAGAAATACCGTCTGAGCCAGCAATAATAACTTTGGACGATAAAAATTAAATGGTTTACAATTAGATATAAATAAGTAATGTGCAAAGAAACATGAATTGACAAAATACTCTCAACTTACCAGCAGTAGTCATATCACAGAATAGTCCATGCTCAACAACACCAACAGTATTCTTAAGTTCTGTTGCCATTGCTGGTGCATCCTTAATCGGCTCTGTGAAGTGTAAATCAACAATGTAGTTACCATTATCAGTTACTGCGATCTCATCACCATCATTCACATTTGATGAACTCGATCCCATACGCAAAATAGCTTCACTTCCTGCACATGATGGTAATGCGGCAATTGTTCGAAGAGTATGTTCATGACAGAATGGTGTAATTTCCACGGGAAGAGGGAATCCTGGTCCAAGTCCATCACAGATCTTTGATTCATCAACTAAAGTTCGAGTTGCATGCATTATGTCAGTATTTGTGCATATATATTTCACTCAAAACGATATACAAAGTACTTACCAATTACAATAAACTTATCAGCACAAACTTCAACCATCTTTTCCCTAAGTAAAGCTCCTCCACCACCCTTGACAAGGTTAAGATCAGGATCAACTTCATCAGCACCATCAATTGCAACATCCAATTTTGAATGTGTATCCAATGTAACTAATGGGATACCAAGTTCCTCAGCTTGCTCTTTAGTTCTAACAGATGTTGGAATTGCAACAATATCTTTAAGTTCTCCAGACTTTAGTAACTCTCCAAGACGTTCTACTGCAAAGTAGGCAGTAGAACCAGTACCCAATCCAACGACCATACCAGATTCGACATAATCATCTACTGACTTATATCCAACCATTTTCTTTAATTCATCTTGTGATAATTTTTCTGCCATACGGATTGAAGTCGTTGTTGATGAAAAACTACTTCTTGCTACATTTGCAACAGGAGCAAAGGCAGCAACATTATGAGTAGCCGCAAGGGCAGCAAAGACGGCGGAGTACTTCATGGGGGAGAGATGTAATACTGACATCTCAGATAGTAGGTGACGATTTTACGATCCAAATTGCCAATGAGGTGGTCCGAATCTGATACAGTATAATCTCAATTACTATGTACGGAGATGATAATACGGTTTTCATACACCGAAGACTCCCGATTATACAATGCAGCTGTCAATCTCCTGTCACATCGCTGAGATTTTGAAACACCAATTCGTCATAATTTTTCTCGGCGGCGGCGGCGGCGGCGGCAGTCAGATAGGCATTTAATATCTCTATCTGATACACGGTGTGCTACATCATTGGGTTTATATTATTGCGGCATTCTTCTGTGAAAAATTAGTGGAAAATAAGAGGATATACCTTTGGCCTCTTGTGCAAAGTGCATCAAAAATTATTTGCATTCCCACGCTGATTGATAACTTCTTTATTAGTAAAGACAGTAGACAGTACCTCCTCGAGATTTGGTTGCAATATTCATTGGTTTTATATTGTATATTGGATTTTTATTGAAACCTCTGTGTATTGAGTATTCATGTGTTAGATTTGCAATTTTTGCTAAGGTGCATCAAAATTTACTGAGAGAAGTTGAGCATTGCAAAAACATATCAATATACAACCTCCCATATACAAATACAACAGAGAATAATATATCATCACTATGGTCGGCACTAGAAGAAGTTCACCTAAGAAACCACAGGATACTACCCAACAAACGCAACAAGGCAATCTTGCAAGTGCATTAAAAAATTATGACAGTCACAAAACTAGAAGTCAATCAACAATATCATCTAATGGCCTTCCTCCCGTAGCCAATCCATTGGCAAATAATAATAATAAAGATGAAAGATCGTCAACGGTAGGCTCTGAATTTGATTTAGGATATATCATGGGTAAAGATGGACGAGGTATGAGTATTATAGGTGAGCCTATTATTACTGATGGCGAAAGTACTGTGGCATCCACTGCTGTGCATCAGCAAGTTGGTGGGACACTCATGTCAAGTCTTCCAGAACATCAAACACAACAAGCCATTCCACAGCAACGGCAACAGCAACCAGTAGTAGCGAATCCACACCGTACGAGGTCAAGGTCACGGGGAGATAGTACTGCTTCATTTTTAAATGGTTTGTATCCAACACAACAGCCCATATCTCATACACCACCCACTCATATGGGTACGTCGTATGAGAATAATCATTTTGGGAAAAGAATGAGAGCTGGGGTGAGTTTATATGTATGTCATGCTTATATTGTTGGACAGATACATTTAATGTTGATTTCTCACATTATATCCATAATTTATGCTTTTTTGTTAATTTCTTCAGAGTATATCAGGTAGACTTCGTTCTGCATCTGACCTAGAAGACACTGGTGTTATTAGTCGCGAACAAAAGACTATACTGAAAGATTTACTAATTGCAGGTGATAGTAATGTCCAGGATGCTATTGCAAAGTATGAAAAGGGTGACCCAGCAGCGTTGGAGGAGATGATTAAGAGTGGTGCATTAGCTGGACGTGCTGATGTGGACTTGCTTGGGGATTTAGATTTGGATTTTTTAAATGTTCATGGAGGTGGTGATGATGATATGTTTGGGAATGTAGAGGATTTAGTTAATAATAGTAAACAGTCAGCTGCTGCGGGGGGTGGCGCACAACAGCAACATGATGGTATTGGTGATCTTGAGTTTAATGGAGATGGTGCCACAGTTTCAGTTGAGCCCACGCCTGTTGTTTTACCTCACCAGCAACAGCAGCAAGTTCACTACACAAAGCCGAGGGGATATTCTATTGATGATATTGGTGTACATCGGATGAGGGCAAACTCTCTTGCGTTACCCGGTATGTTATTAGAAGGGGGAGAAGACGCTTCATCCCATACTTTTGGGCAGTGGATGGATAATCATAATATTGCAGCAGCAGACGGAGGCGACCAGTCACAGCAAAGTCAACAAATTTCAACAAACGATGCTGGCAGTGGTATTCAAAGCATACTCAACGCTTCCCAATTCTCGAGTGATGTCGATGGGTTAATGGGAGGCAAGACGGCAGCAACTCTCGCTCAAGTTGAGAAGAAGAAAAAGAAGTCTCCGAAGAAGCCAAAGAAAGAAAGGAAAAAATACACCAAGAAGGATAAGTCTGAACCGAGAGAAAGAAAGTCTCAATCAAGGATGAAGGACATGATGAGCAGCATTAACGGCACAGCTGCTACTGGTGACGAAGAAGAGAAGCCTCCCGTCGTATCTGGTACAGGCCGACCACGATCTATGAGTGATCCAAATCTTTCTGTTCGTCTTGATTGTTATGGTTTATTAAATGTGGACGGTCCTGAAGGGTGGGTAGGGGCATACTCTCCGACTAGTCGTCACTTACGAGTTAGTCGGTTCCTTGAGAAGAGAGCTCAGCGTACTTGGACGAAGAAGGTGAAGTATAATGTGAGGAAGAATTTTGCAGACAGCCGGTTAAGAGTCAAGGGTCGATTTGTAAAGAAAGAAGACGAGATGCTCATGAGAGAATTGATGAGCCTGACTTGATCCTATTATGTTTGCCTAAGTATGAGTGTCTTATTATATATGTATTTTCATTGAAAGGAGAACACAGCCTGTAAATAACAGTAAGGAAAATACATAAAACATCTTCTCACTAAATTACAATGCAGTATACATCTTAATTTAGCTCACAACAAATTATCTACTACCATCAGCCTCGATACTCTCGGTAAGAAGCTCAAGAAGACTATCAACACCAATATTATGCCACATCTGCTGCCAGTTGTTATCAATCTTTGGCTCATCTTCTCCTCGTCTGGCAACAGTGTGCATTTGTTCCGGATCAGCACCGTAAGGATACATCCCTGCCTTCTTGGCCCGTTGATGCATGGCATTAAGCTCTTCTTCACTCATTACTGGTTTTCTACTCATGAAATTGATACCCTCAAAGACACGGACACCCCCTCGCTCAAGGCATTGGAACTGAATTGCTTCGGTATATTCTCCCGTCTCTGAATCTTTCTTGACATCTACAATGTAGTTTGGGAATTCAACACCGAATCCCTTCTCGCGGAGGATACCAGTCGCATCCTTATCATCGACTCGGCCAGTCATAAAGTAATGCGCACCATTGGCGACAGGACTTTTATCCCACGAAAGCTTTGCAGAGTTCGGAGCCGGTCCTTTTACGCCGAAATCATCAATCCAACCCTATGATTCGGCAGTTAAGGATTGTATTTAAATCAATGTGAGCATACCATACAATGAATCAAGTCGAATCCAAAACAGTGGTAATACTTACCTTCTTGTCTGTAGTGAGCTTGATATCAAGAGTTGTATCATATACCTCTTTGAACTGTGTCCAATCATGAAACTTTTGTTCGTACCATTTGCCTTGGTACTTTTCCAGGTCGAATCCATCCATGCTTGGTTGTCGAACATCTTCATAAGTAGGACAACCTTTCACAACTTGGCCATGGTACTTATCATTCAGCTGAAGATTAAGATCACCCAGACCTGCTTGTCCGTCTAGTCCAGCTCCGACATAGGTCAAGAATGCAGACAGAGCAGCCACATTCAAGGCTCCTCGAAACTCCTTCGAGTATGCCGTTGCTCCAATGAATACAAGGTTGGCAAGAAGAAATGTAGCCGGTACTAGGTCAAATACCAATGGACCTGGACTACCATGGAGAACATCACTTATCCACAAGATTGGTTGCAAGATGGGATGACCAACTGCAAAGAAGATCCAAAAGTTGAACGCGTCCCAGAAATCTTGTGGGTTATCAACGTTTTGTTTCATGATTGCAAGGTTGGAGAAGAACTCAGACCAAGCGCCAGCATGTATTGCAACACCAATGAAACCCAGTGCTGCCGCAACGATACTTAATGATCCTTCAGGAATCTGTGAGAGAAAACCTTCTGAAGACACCGCTTTAGTAGTATCATCTTCTCCACTTACTACCTTATCTAATAGATCAACAAAGGCATTGGCAAACTTGTTATTCGTTTCTTCGCTAACAATTGGAGAAGCAGGATGGAATGTCAACTTCATTGAACCATCTACAGTTAATGCTGACAACTGATACAAACAACCCGAACGTGCATGAGGAGTACCGAAGAATACATCTTCTACTTGATACTTTCCATGCTTTACTTGTATATTCTGTCGACCGTCATCATTCTCTCTCTTGACAGACTTTTGACGTTCATATACACCATTATTTGTAACACCTGCACTGTATGCACGGCCTTGCGAATCTTTACTCTTGGCAGTCAAGTCAACTAGATTGTTCATATCAGATATAGTCATGGCAAAGTCAAAAACCCGAACTGCATGCTGTGGACCATGCGAATTGATAAAGTCATTTGTTTGATCCCGTCCTTCCTTTGCTAACTGCCAGAATAAGTCTTGACTAGATGTGGAGCCTTCTCGAATAGATTCACCAGAATGATCAGGTAATGGACCTAACATTAGATCGTTCGATCCGGCCATACAGGCAACTGTATCGCATTTATCAAGCTTGGCTCCAAACCGTCTCATATCCAATGATTGCAAAACCTTGTAGTTCCGTTTCTTATCTTTCTTCTTCTCTCCACCATCAATAAAGTCTGTTGACGTTAATGCCATTGCAGCAATAAGTGCATTGGTAATTGACACACCATTGGCACGACAAGCCTCCAACAAAGCTGTAGTAGTTTTACTTGATAATGTACGGAATTGTAACGTAGTTGATCGTTTTGAACTGGATTCCGAATCTTCACCTCCTGCACTCTTACCCATGATGGTAGTAACTGCACCTAACATACTATCACCACCATTGTCTGCATCATCTGGTAGAATTACAGGACTTTTGAACCCTTCCGCAGCCTTATCGGCAACATACTTGATAGTACCGAGTTCGATACCATCGGTTGTTACATCTGACCAACGATTATTCAATCCCAATACAGAATCTTCCATTGATATTGGCATATCTTGTACTGTAGGTTTGTTTGATACTTGTTGTGAGTCTTCGATTGATACAACATCTGCTAATAATTGATCCATTAGTAAATTGACCGAGCCTTGATCTGATATTGCATGATTTGACCAGAATACTAATGCACATGGTGAGTCACTACTATCATCAACTCCTGTTTCTTGTTGTAAACGATGTAATGTCAACTTCCACAATGGACCGACTGGTGCATTTTCATACCAGGAACCATCATCGATACAAGTATTAAAGTTTGTTTGCCAACTCTTTTCCAATTCAGATAAGTCACCGTTTACATCTACAACATTCAATACATCTTTACTATCAAATGTTTTAATTGCAGGAGCAACAAATGTACATGGATTAGGTTCACCTTTACGAACCATTTGGAATAAATCAATACGTTCATCAGGTTCACCATTGCCTTGAACATGTGATCTTAATAATGGATGTGTATCAATTGATACATCAATTGCTTTTGATAAGGCATTTATAGATGGAGTGCATGATAATTTAGTAACGGAAACATGTGACATACTTGGAAAGTAGGGCTCATTTGCATCTAGCTTTGGTTGATATTGACGAGGTAGCATTAGTAACTCCTGTGAACCAAGTGTTCTACTTTGTGTTTTCTGTGTATTTGATTGTTGCTGTTGTGACTGTACATCTGTGTCTATAATATTTGCAGTAGAAGTACCTTCGTCTATATCTGTAGTAGCTGTTGGAGTAGTAGTAGTACTTGCAAAGAATAAATTATCTGCCATCATCAATGACGTTGTTGTCATCGTCATCGTTGAAGAGGATATTTTGGGTTGTGGTATCGTAAATGCTTGACAAACATTGCTGACGATACCGCCGACAGCGAAAGTGCATATGAGCTTAGTAGATGATATCATGTAGTATTAATGTAGTTGTTGGAGGTACTAACTATCCTAGACGACGCCGCCGATACAAGCAAAAGCAATAATAATGGCTAATGTATAATGGTTGAAGGAAAAACTAAAAGGATATGATGTGGTATCTTTTTATGAGAGTAGAAGCAATATCTTTTGCTTCTTGACCACAAATAATCAAATCTTATTTACTCGGCGGCTGGCGACTATTGCAATTACAAATCATATAATTATACTACTGTTAAGACGATATATATCTACTATAAACCCACTTCATTATTAATATCATATCAAAATGATGGCCAAAACAACTTCAGCTCTGTCATTCCTACTTGTTATCACTTCGAGTAATTCTTTCACACCTACCACTCACATCAATAGCATATCATCATCATCATACTATTCTTATACCACTACTTCACTCAATGCCAAGAAGAAAATATTTATTGATGGAGAAGCCGGTACGACTGGGTTACAAGTACGTGATCGATTAGCCAAACGTACTGACCTGGAGATCATATCAATTTCAAATGAGCTTCGTAAAGATAAGGATGAAAGGAAACGATTGATTAATGAAGCTGATTGTGTTATTCTTTGTAAGTACCTTGTGTATGCATTATGTCGAAATTTATGCACTCTTTGTATGTGCTGACTAGTTATGCACATAATATACTACAGGCTTGCCAGATGACGCATCGAAAGAAGCAGCAACTTTTGTTGAGAATGATAACACAGTTGTTATTGATGCATCGACTGCATACCGTGTTGATGATGATTGGACATATGGTTTCCCTGAACTATGCACATCACAAAAGAAGGATCTTCAAACAAGCAAACGTATCTCGAATCCAGGATGTTATCCTACCGGTTTTATTGCATTAGTACGTCCACTTGTTGATGCTGGAATCATCCCCCCAGAAGCACCATTAACTGTAAATGCAATATCTGGATATAGTGGTGGAGGTAATGCATTAATTGATATCTTTGAAAGTGATGAGCATGAACCGTGGGGTGCGTACGGGTATTCAATGAATCATAAACATTTGCCAGAGATGGCAAAGTATACTGGAATCAAATTACAACCAATCTTTCAACCGGCTGTTGCTACATTTCCTCAGGGTATGGTTGTATCTGTACCTTTACACTACTCTCTACTTAATGAGGGCACAACGGGAAAGAAAGTACATGATGCTCTTACTAAACATTATGAAGGATCTACATTTGTCAAAGTTATGCCATTAGGCGAAAATGGTGTAAAAGAAGCTGGATTATTGGAACGAGGAGCATTCTTGCGTCCAGATACCTTGGCAAATACTAACAATCTCGAACTATTTGTATTCTATAATGACGACGAAGAGAGAATGGTATTATGTGCTAGACTCGACAATCTCGGAAAGGGTGCATCGGGTGCGGCTGTACAAAACCTGAACTTATCGTTAGGACTCGCCGAAGACAGTGGGCTGTAAAGAATACTAGATCTTATAATTAACTCCTATATTAAAGCTTAGGTTACGATATAGGTCAGCTGATAGTCAGTGACTTTTTAGACATATAGCTCACATTGCCATTAGTCCTTTTCTATTAATGATGTTTCCAAACGAGAATTAACAGCAGTATCATAATAGTTGTAATAAGACACAATATACACTTCATCGGTCTAGCACTCTTTTGACTCTTCTCAGCCTTCTCAAGCTGCTGAATACCTGTCTTTGTGTGTTCAACTACTGCCTCCATATTATAATCGATTCGATCTAATATTGTGCCCTGATCAATAACCAATACTGCCAGTTCCTTAAATATAGTTCCTAATTCTTCAATACTTTTTGCAATTTGGGATATTTCTTTGTCTCGAGACTGAATCTCAGACTGTAAGTCATCAACTACTGACATTTGCTGTGTAGTACCAAAGGTATTGGTATTAAAATCATTTTGTAATGTCCCGTCATCTGCAAGGTCGATACCAAATCGTGCCTCACTTTCAACCAACCCACCCGACTTTTGTGCTTTAACATCTGCCAAGTACTTTCTTTGCTTCTGTCGAAAGTCAGATGATAATGTCTGCAGCTGCATGGCTAAACTACGTTGAACATTAGCACCGACGGTTGATTCCTCACCGCCCGCTTGACGTGTTGATGCACCAACCTTTTGTAAATATCGTTCTGCCTTACGAAATAATGTTGTAACCTCTGTTGTTTTTCTTTCTATTTGTCTTTCCATATTATCAAGATCTCTTCCAAAGACTGTACCTATACGAGATGCATGCATTGATGCTAATTCTGACATTAGACGTTGTATATCTTCTATTGTAGCATTAACTGAATCTACATCATTTACCCAATGTGGTGGAAGTGTTGACGCATAGATATTGTTACTATTATTTCCTTCCTTTTTTTGTATGATAATGTGGATTGAGATGAAGTTAGTGAGAGCTGGGTTGCAACATTCAATCAGTGTGATATTCTATAATGATAACTACTCACCTCCATTAAGAAATGGTCATCATTAACACCGTGTTTCTTTTGTGAAATACCTGTATGTTTATTGTGAGTGTGTTATGTGAGAATAAAGACATAATTGCAAATAAGTATAAAACCGAATCAAATCAACTGCGCCATCCCTTCATTGAATAATATCGTATATCACTGATAATAGACGGCTCTATCTCAACAGTACATATCAAATGACCTTAACTACAAGGTGGTGTATCAAATCTAGTTTTGCAACTTACCAAACGGGGCAATCTTTGATGGACTCGTTCCAGATGATCTACGCCGACGATTAGCCGTCGTTCGACGCTCGATAAAGGCAGATGTTAAATCTCTTGATGCCATGGTTGCCGAGGATGGTGATTGTAAAGATAAGAGGCCGATCAATAACAAAACAACATAATAATAATAACAACACTTAAACTTTTTTGAAGGATACCGTTACTCACAGTCTCGCCTTACACAATGTATCATGGTGGAGAGATAAACATTGATATCTCCTCACACTGCTGGATTCGTATACCGTGGAGGCTAACACTTGATCAGTTTTAACGGTGTTCAGTATACCGGCAGTACTGTAGCGGAAGATATATTGTTATAAAAATACACCATCAAACTATCCATACATTATATATTAGACTTAAAATTATTATTATATAGGTATAAGCAGGCTCGTACAAGGGTTCAAATGCCAAAGCACCAAAACAAAAAGAAAACTAACACTGACGTTATAAACGCTGCATTCAACCCTGAAACACGTTCTAGAATTGCAAATATAACAAAGCTATCAGATCCATCTACTACGCCATCATTAATGAAGGAAGGCAACAACAAAACTCGTACAAAAGAAGGAGGAGGGGAACATCCATTGCTATCATTGCATCAATCAGTTAGTGAAGACGGTAGTGCAATACAGCAAGAACAAACTATAAAGTTATTAAAGAAGGTATCTGATATTACAGAAAAGAAGCAAAAGACTTCTACTACAATAGATAATATGAATGGTAATCAACACCACAATTCACAAGACAATATTACACAAAAGAAGAAGAGCAAGGTATCAAGAGCATTATCAATGATAGTCAAGATCATAGTTATTAATATACTTCTAGTTCTATGGATTGTATTAATGCATTCAGTAATAAACAATGCAGATATTATAGATAAGAGTTCCTATCCAACAATTACAGATGGATATGATTATGTATTGAATACATTTCAATTGTTGGGTATTGTTTCATATGTTCAAAATTTTACCAAGCATATTACAACACTGTTACCTTCAATATCGTTTGACAGTACTACCAAGAGACACTTTCCGATGGACCAATTTGAACAAAGGATAGAGCTGGGGGTAAATCTATTGAGGAAATATAATGATGCATCTGGGTCCGAAACGACTTGTCAGAGTGTGTTGCAAGCAATTATTATAGACAAGGAGAAAAAGAATGGCCGACAACAAGATAACTTGTTATATCAAGTATCATCATCAATGTCAACATTAAATTCCAATGAGAATAAGATACTATTACAGTCATTACTCTGTTTAGGCGAAGCTAGACTTGCAATGTATTCAGATTCTTCATTTAGTTCATCAAAGATTGTCAAGAGAGGACAATTGATGAAGGCAAAGGAAAGGTATGATGCCGCGACTGCAGTTGATTCTACAAACACGTCTGCTCGCAGTGGATTAGGATTAGTATATCTTTTACTAGGAGTTATGAATCATTATGATGAGGGTGACTCGATGAATGACATTTTCCAATCGATACAGCACATTAAGGCTGCGGTCAGTTTATCAGAAGAGGGAGACGATATACGAATTGCTGCATTGCACAATCTAGGTCTGGCATATATTGCACTAGATGAGAAAAGTAGTTCAACTTCGGACGAAACAACACACTTCTTAGATTGGTTAGCATCACTACGATCTACTAATGACGACGCAATGGTGGAATCGTTGGTACTTGCAGGTAACGAGGGTGCAGCGTTATTGAAAAGCGGAAAGGTTGTTGAAGCCATATCGAGTTTGGAATCAACCGCATCTGAGATTTGTACTGATAACTCGTTCACATCAGAGTCATGTATGATTGTTAAGCATAATTTGGCAGTGGCCAGGGATGCAATGTATGGTGAGAATGACGAGCCTGGTATAAACTACACTGAGTTACTGCAAAAGGGTACATCAACATCGACAGTATATGATAAAGTTGCTCGATGGAATTCAGATTCGTCGCTGGGTTTATTTGTTGCCGATCCAATTGGTAGTGAGGAGACGAATTTCACTTTGTCTGCCAAGGCCAACGACCTCTCAGTTGTAGAAGTTGGTGAAATAGAAAAAGAGGAACCCGCTGTGGCATCTTTGGCGGATGGAGGAACTAGAGATGATACTCATGTGGAAGATGATATTGTTGATGAAGAGACGTCTCCTAATGTCGAACTACCAGAAGAGGAGGAGGAAGAAGTGAACACCTTGCCCTCTGGTGGATGGGGGCTCAAGCCACAACCACAGATGCAAAATGCACTTGAGGCATTAGAGAAAGTAGCTACAGAAGGAACACCGCGTACTCGCATGTTACTTGCATTAGCTAGGGCTCGCGTATCGTCCGGGGACATTGCAGGAGGAGTTGATGCGGTTTTAAAGGCGATAAATGTAGCAAAGTCTGATGAAGAGACTGAAGCTTCTACACTCTATCTTGAGACATTGATGGAGAAGCTATCTGAGGAAGATGTACGCCAAGAAACAATACCACCTGTTCGAAAAGAACATTCAACGCCTGGAAAGAAGGACTTCTCTATTATTGAACTGGAAATGAAGTTGGAACTTGAGAGGCTGAGATACAAGGTACTTGAGCAGGATATGAAGATGCAGTCAATGAGGTTAGGCAGTCATCATCAAACTTTACCCCAATATGACAATAGGGCAATCGAGTATCAACAGAACATAGACAATCATATGGATAATACCCCGAGCCAAAGACAAGCTTTTGGTATAATCAAAGAGAGTGTTGCTGCTGAAACGATCACGGTCGAGAAGAAGCCCGTCAAGCTTGAGCCTGTAGATCCTCAGCCAAGGCCTGAAATGACTGCGGAGGAGGCCCCCGTCCTTGATGAGGTAGAAGATGATGAGAGTGAGTCGGTTATATTGAATCCTGAGAGTTCTATTGATACCGAAGTACCTTCAACTGATACCGAGCCAGAAGTTGTCGAGGAGGAGCCAGTACCACCAGATAGTGTTAAAGAGAGTGAAGTTGTTGTATCAAATGAGGATATAAATATTGACAATGATGATGATGCTGATATTGATCTTGATTTACTTGAAGTACCCCCCGAAGAACAAGGTACAAGTACCGTCAATGTCGACACTCCAGTTGAAGAACAACCTATTGAACTTCCTAAACTCTTTTCGCCAACTTTAGAAAAACGATCTGATATATCAGCAACGGCGAGGTCAAAAATCAAAATGGCAGATGCTTACCTCGACAAAGGCCAGTATACCTTAGCATCGAAGCAGTTCCTCAATGTGATGAAGAAGGAGCCCAACCATCTTCCTGCGCATATTGGATATGCCACAGTTCTTGAAAGAGGAGGAAAAAGCAAACAGATAAGTACTTCAGCTCTTGCTTATGGCGAAGCCGCACGAGTAGCTGTGACACAAGGCGATGTTGTAGATCCAATGGCAAAAGCTGGAAGTGGATGTTTGGCGGATGTTCTCATGAGAAGGGCACTAACACTGGCAAAGTCTTCTCCTAGCGACAAATTAGAGACTCTACAAAAGTTGAGTACATATGCTCACACTAATGCACTCGCAGCTGATATTTATTATGAGATTGGCCTGGAGTTAGTAAATCAGGGCATAGAGGATAATAAGAAAGATGAAGCAGTCCAAGCATTCTCTATTGCCAATGAGTTCATTGTATTACGCAACGATGATAATACTCCATATCATGTAAAGAGCATGGTTCAATTAGCAAAGATTGCTTTAGAGCATGATAGTAACGCCAATAAAGTGATAGACTATTTCAAAATGGTGAAGGATGTACACATGGACGATGGTGTTCATGTTGACCTGCTTGTTATTGTTGGACGAGCACATGCGTCTCTTGGAGAGTTTGAAACGGCAATATCTGAATTCACAAGAGCACTATCATTCCCTCAATCTTCATCAACGGCATCAGCACATTACGAAATGGCTTTGGCATTGAAGAAGAGCAATGGTGACACACAAGAAATAAAAACACACTTTGAAAAGGCATTAGATTTGGGAATGGATGCAACTCAAGAGGTTATAGAAGCGTTGGGTGAGAGAAACATGTCAGTTGTTCGAGCATTAAATCGACAATATTATCAAAGTATGAATAGGGGAGGATCTGCGGACAGTTCTGGTGGTGGTGGAATTCTAAACGGTGGAGTGGGATCCCAATCGTCTTCGGTCTTTGCCCCTCAGTCGAAACTGGAAGATGCATCTACTGCTGCCGGATCAGACACTTTAAGTCTACTTGAGCAAGGTGCGCAAGCCTATGATGGTTCTGAGATGGGTGGCGAAGTAGAAGCAGAATCAAGCCTCGGCAGTTTAAAGGAGAAGAGGGAAACGAGGGAGTTCGATAGAAACATAAGATAAAACGCTAGCTAATAATACAATATAAGTGTTATCATAGGTATCAAAAGATCGAGTGTCTAACTCTCCCTCTTATGAATGAGATAAATCATACAATAGCAGGGTTAAAGGTTACATTAATAATGACATGTTTAATCCTTAATTATGAAGATCTCCTCACCCTCAGTGACATTATCATCCATGAGGTTACGGATAATATCCATGACACATTGCAACGAGCCTCCACTATTTGTAATTGCATCTCGAAATCTAACCTCATTCACCTCAACACCATTAATTCCCTTTATTCTATTGATAAGGTCACCTATTTCATGTTCCTCGATTGTCAAGTTTTCATCCTTATCGCTGCGGATAACAACTTGCAATAGATTTTGTAATACATTAGCCTTGAGATTCGATTGCATCTTATTTAATATCTCGCGATTTTCCTTCACTTGTTCCTCGAAGGCTTCTATAGATTGACCCTGTGTCTGCGTTATAACATCAAGGGCTTGTTCTACATCTTCTAGACGGTCAACTGTTTCGGATAAGTCGACTACAGTTTCATGTAGACGTTTATTTTCTCTTCCAAGTCTATCAACTTGCTCGGATAATGCCTTGTGAGTCTCTTGGAGGGCAACTACATCTGTTAATCTCCTCTGTTGCCAGTATGCATACGGACCAATAGCACTGCAGATTGCAATTACGAACAGTATAATGTATGTTAGTATGGTTTAATACCCTTTGCAAATCAACAAAAAAGTCACAATTTAGCCAGCCGCCATCTCGGCCGTCATCTCAACTATCCATATAATCATAATATAGCCAGCCGTCATCTCAGCCGTCATCTTCAAGAGCTATTTAATGGACTCATACACAATAAAACACAACAACAAATTATTATTACTTACCAAGATAAACCTCCAGCTGCAAACACTATATTGGCAGGTGATAATATCATAGCAGCAGCAGCCGACGCCACAGATGCACCTGCAATACCACCAGCAAATATTTCCATTGGTGTATTCCCAGCTATTGGTCTTAATGCCTCACCATCAGGGCCAACACCTGAGGATATATTTTTCTTACTACTACTTTGCCTTCTTCTTGAAGGAGCACTCTCGGAAGAGG
>Ga0214477_100340_pt1 | contig 33161 bp, 22 predicted proteins | sample M1_20Mar14CPVII9_FD_165058 | JGI IMG/M metagenome (GOLD analysis project Ga0214477, IMG submission 165058) | Marine eukaryotic communities from Monterey Bay, California, United States - M1_20Mar14CPVII9sort6BwellC16 | ecosystem: Environmental > Aquatic > Marine > Unclassified | place: USA... | reverse complement strand
CTTTGGGTGATGATATGGATGAGTTGTTTACCCTGCCGGTATTTTTAGTGCCAGAGACGACACAGGAGCCTATCGATATGAGATTTGTGAGTGACACAGATGCATGTATTCTCTTGAACCAACAACGGCATGAAGAGACGTCCATCAAGTATTCAACAGCTGCTTCTAATCCAATGCAGATTAAGATTGAACTCCTTGCAGCTTTAGCAAAGGACAAGCCTGTCTTATGCCTCTTGTGGGGTACCGACAAACGTCTAAGTGCCATTGGTAGGAACGTTTTGGCTGCTATCGATATGCTCGAGCCTCATCAGAAGGAGTTAGTCAAGGTTTGTGTGCATGGCTGGGGCTTCTACGAAGGTCCTTTTCTCCTGGAGGCTATTAAGTATGCACAAGAAGGGAAGTCTATCGACGAGGCTATCGTGGCCATTAAGACATTGGGTGATTACAACTTTTGCTTTAGCAACTTCATTACGAGTAAGACTATGAAGAAACTATTGGCTTGGCGTCCTGGTCTCTTTCCAAAGGGGTTCACAGCCCAGGATGATATCTTTTATTGTGCTGGAGTTCCCATTACAGTTCGTGAAAAAGTTTTGACCGAATTCGAAAAGGCCGGTTTGCTAATGAAGATACAACATAGTGAAAAGTCAATGGCGGACTTACAAAATGCAGAGATAAGACGTATCAAGAGTGATTTGAAACCAGATGAGAAAATCAAGAACATACTCATTTGTACCATCGGGAGGCCTGATTATGGACATCAGTACATTGATAAGCTCAAGGCGGAAAATGTCCCAATGACTGATGATTTAACTGCCACAGTATTCAATTCTGGTATATTCGGGGTAGCCACATCGAACTGGGGAGAGATGTACGCATTATACACGGTAGTGAAAGTTTAAATGAGAGGAAGTAGGTATGACATATCAACCAAAGGCACTAGTATAGACATATCATGTGAATGTTAGGTTTATATTGAGTCAAAGGCACAATTATGGACATATCATGTGAACATTTAGGTGTATATTGAGTAGAAGTAGAACGATAACTATTTTAGAGATATGAAATTAGAACTTAGATATAGTGCAGATGAAGTCTGTCTCTTACACAAACGTCACTCTCAGATACTTGAGGTTGCCCAAATGTGAGGAACGGCGTCGCGCGCTTGAAAGCTAGGATACCAAACGCTACCTTCTTCTCATACTCATGAAGGAGTTTTCAGAACATGAAAATAATCTTCAACACAACTCAAGGCAAAGGACAAAAGTTATTGGCGGTGGCTCTTATTAATACCCCTCAATAATACTTGATTGTATATGATATAAATATCAATATAAACACGTAATATCTTCATCTAAAATCATGGTGAAGAATACTTCCAAAAGACGGACAGCTGTCAATACCAATGACACACAAAAAGTTGATAGTGCCAATGACCACCAAAATTCAGACTCTATTGCAGTGGTTGATACCAATACCAATACTATAGCTAATAATACCAATATAGATGGTAATATACCGTCAACATCTGCTAATTATAATACCACTAATTCGATAAAACCCCCGTCGGCAGCTGGTGATATGACGGCATCTAAATCTACCTCGAAAAATAATATTGATGGTGGCCATCAACCATCAAGTAACAATGATAATAATATTGCAATGGATATTGATATACTAGCAACAAATACTAAGAATGATAATGCTGCTATTTCATCAAATCCCCAAATATCTTCAACGGGGCCTTCTCAGGCATCAGATACCACAAACTCTCAAACTTTAGCAGCAGATGGTACATCTCAAAATAATCCCAACTCAAATAATCCCAACTCAAATAATGAAGGATTAAGCGACCGTCAACAAAAGATAATAGCAAGTATTAAACATCGTAAATTATTATTGGAGTGGGTGAAAGTTAGTCGTATTGAATGTGAACGATTGGCTGGTGAATATAATAATAGTACGAGTGATAATTTGGGTCAAGCTGCAAATGCAGACGGACAAGGCAGTGCTTCATGTGGTAATAAGAAGAGGGTTAGTTTCATTACAGAAATGATAAACAGTCAACCACCTTCTCTATTACAATCCACCACCACAACCTCCATTTCAGGAGCAAATCTACAAGAAGAAATATCCCTCTCATCAACAAAAGAAATACAAAATTATCAAACCCTAACCAAACTCGCTACTACTCATACTACATCTACTAAAAAACAACAATATCGATTACCATCATCAAAGTTAAGTCCAAGTTCTAAAGTTGGTAAACGATCTAGTGGTGGTGGTGGTGGTACGAATAATAGATCATTGCCTACCAAGGCTAATCGTAATAATAACAAGTTGCCGAATGTACCATTGTTGGGTAAGCAGCTTACTAATAAACAATTGAGTAATAAGAATATACAAAATACTTCTACTAGTGCCTCGGGGGGTGCCTCGGGTGCTAATTCAAGCGGGGGTTTTGCAGCAGGAGAAGAAACTAAAAAGAAGAAAGGACGTAAGCGTAAATCCACAACTAATAATACAGAGGGGATAATTTCACTACCGGGTGGTATGCTATCCAATAAACACTCCAGCTCAACAAAAAGCGGTACTAAAACTAAATCTTCAGCAAGTGGTACCAAATCAGGTGTCAACAAGAATAGTGGTAAGGGAGCTAAGGGAGGACAATTGCAACAACAACCAAGTAGTCATGTACCATCCGCCTCGGCAATTAATTTGTTAATACGAAAAGATGTACTGTTGAGTAAATTGAATGATGTTTTGGTTGATCGAGAGAATAAGAAGAGGAGGAGATTGTTGCAACAGCAAGAGAAGGTTGAGGATAGGGAGAAGGGGGATGGGAATATGGATAAAAGGGAGGGACAACTAGGGATGAAGGGACAGTGTGAGTTGCAAAAGTCAGGGGATAAAGATCAGTCCGAGGAGGCTAAACTATTGCAGCAAGGAGATGTTAGAAATGACGGGATGGATGTGGATACGGCAGAGGGTAACAAAATACAACCACAGCTACTAACCACATCAAAAAGTACCGATGATTTAGCAGCAGCAACAGCCAATATCATGTCAAATAATGATGATATCAGCAACAAACAAAATGATACCATCACAACAACAGACAAAAAGAAATTTCAAGGACCACTACAACTCCGTGGTCCACAATCACTTGAAACATCTATAATAAAAGCAGCCGATGCAACATTATCTCAAATAAATAATGAATTGTTATCCAAGGGATCAATTGAAATATCTCAAATTGCAAGTAGTAGTAGTACATCACATAAATCATCGATAGGGAGTATGTACCAACGGTTATATTCAAAGTCAACTAGTACACCCGATCCTACTAAATCTACAAGTTCAAGCTTACATCAACAACAATGTAGATTACCAATACGGAATAAAACAATATGGGATAATATATTAGAAGAAATGAAATGGATGGCTATTGATTATAGTGAGGAACGTAAATGGAAAGTTGCTATGAGTAAATCATTATGTAATGGTGTGAAAGAGAAGGTTAGGGATAATAGAAAGAAGATTGTGAGTCCGTCAAAGAGGGTGACTACACCTGGAGGGACTGTCGTACGAAGTGGTGGTATTGGAACTACACCGGAATCAACAACATCTAACCGTAGTAGAAGTAAAAGTCGTTCATTATCCATTCTTAGCAATTGTCAGGATATTGATCCAATCTATATTGAAAGTACCAAGGAGGATATATCGAATATTAAGAAAGTTTCAAGGCTTTTGAGTGTTAGTATATTGGATCATTGGGATACAACTGTCTTGGGAGGTTCGTCAGCAGGGTATGGTCTTGATGGTAATGAGGGTAGTATGGGATCGGAGCGATTTCGTAAGTTACGATCAGGTGCATTAGCCTTGGAGGATACAAGTGGAGGTGATGAAAATGCCGACAATAATAATTCAGCAATGAATATTGTCAAGTCTTCTAATACCGGCGATACTTCCATATCAGCCGAACCAGCCACCACCATTCGTATTCCACCAAGCTACAAACAATTATCAAATGATGAAATATCAACCCACATTACAAAATCAATTGAACAAATCAATAAATTGAAAGAACAAACTAATAATGTATTGAAAAAGGATAAGGCATTGCAAAAGTATAAGAAGTCAATGCCAACAATTTCTGGTAATGGAGGAGGAAAGGGATTTGAGCTTGATAATGGACAGTTGTGTGCTGTTCACTTTCTTGAAAGTTTGTGGAATGAGAGTGCCTCGGAAAGTAGTGGTGAACAGGGAACCACTGCGGCAATAGTTGGTGGTAGATTTGGTTCGGGCAAGACACTTACTATATGTACACTGTTATGGAAGAGCAGTGTGGATGGCAGTAGTGGTCCACAGTTGATTGTTTGTTCTCCTGCTGCATTGGCACGATGGAAACACGAATTGACAAAGTTTGATGGACTAAAGCCACATGTTTATGGCCTCGATAGTAGCGGCGGTGGTGGTAGTGATGCATCAGATGTAGTCATTTGTGACTATACATCACTCATGAAGTTGGCTAGTAACCAACATCAACAGTCAGGAGGGAATTGTATCAACTTTTCGTCCATGATATTAGACCTACGTCATCCTTCATCTACCTCTTCACCAATCGGAAATGTCAAATGGTGGATAAGTTTGAACAAGTTCATCTTGAAATGTCCAAGTAGTATGAACCGTCTTGTTGTTGAGCAGACGGATCTTCCACAGAATTGCTTCTTCCGCCCTCTTGGTGGTGATGAATCAAGTGGCAAGAAGCGGATTGATGAGATGCTAGCCATGAAAGTGGCATTCATTTATCATCCATCTATCTTCTTTGCTGAACGTGGTTCGATAGGTAAACGTGTCATCTCGTGGGCCAAGGGTCAGGCTAAAGCAAAGACGAATTCCCCCACGGATGCCACTGCAATGATGGTAGATGGAAAGGATGGGCGTACATCCAATGGAAATGGCAAGTTGATGGTGTGTAGATCCATACTCATTTCATCTTTACAAGGCATGGTTGACAATCTGATCGATGTAACAAAAGAAGATGAAGTCGATAACAACAGCCATGCGTGGGAAGTACACACCTGCACGTTGGGAAGGTCACAGCAAGCGGCATATAACCAATGTGCCACAACATTGATACAAGGAGATTATGGAGATGACGAGTTGGCTCACCGTCTCATGAGATTACGAAAGATTTGTATCCATTCCAATCTTGATGATGTCACGGCGAGCTTACATGCCCTCTCCAATAGTCGAGGTAGTATCAGTGCAACGATTGGTTCCATCCTCGTTAGTAACTCTACCACCTTTTCGGAGTCAAATATCGATTTGGCAAAGTCTGTCATCCAGCAATCATCAAAGATGAAAGCACTACTTCATGCCTTGATCACGGAGTGTGGTCATACTGTTGCAATGAAACATGAACTCATGGATACTCAAACGACTGATATTGGAAATGAAATGTCGGTAGAGCAGTCGTCTAGTCCTACGAAGAAAGCCAGGGTACTCATTCTTGCCACCCTTGTCGAAGCTCAACTTCTCACATCCTTCTTCTTGAGTGCAGTTGGACTGCATCATGAAGTGCTCGTTTCTTTTTCAGCCGAAGGAGACAAGCAAGGAAGTGGATCGGTTCAGACTTCAGGTCAGGACATATTATCTCGATTCAATGGCGGTGTAAAAGGAGGGTCGATTGATATTCTGATTACATCCCCCAAGAGTGTATCCTCTCAAAGTGGCGGTATGAGCGTAACGTCTGCCGATGTTGTCATCAGTATCGATGAAGATTGGAGTGGCCGTGAGGCCTTGCACATCACGTCAATACTCTCCAAGATCCGTAGACGAGAATCATCATCGGCCTCAGGGGAAGCGAGGTCATGCAGATTCATCAAGCTAATTTGTCAGAATACATGCGAAGACACATTTCTGTGCCAGGGTAACACTACTACAAAGAATGATGCTGATGAGACCAAGCCTCCTGAGAAGAAGTCGACTACCAAACGAGGTGGCAAAGCAGCAGGTGGCCGTAAGTCTCGAAAGTCTTCACGTTCCTCGAAGTCAAATCAAGACGAGGAGACAAAGATGGATGTGGATGACAGTAAAATCTCAATACTCAAGGCACAAAAGCCCGTTGCTCATGAACCAGTCAATGATGATGGGTTCCTCGTTCCACCTCCTACAGATGTTGACATTTCTTCTGAAAAGGCACAGGAGCATATCTTTGGGGCAAATGTCGTTAGACACAGAAACAGCAAGATGTATTCCGTCCTCGGTCTTTCATCAAACGAAGAATCAAATGATATGTTTCTCCCAGCTGCTACTGGTATCGAAAGTGGGAAAAGTGAGGGTGTAGTCACCTCACAAAGTTGTAATAGAGACTTTACATGGGCTCTGTTCAATGTCGAGGACAGTTCTTCGAATCACAAACCATTGGTGCCAGCTTCTAGTAGTTTAGGTGGCTCTAAATCTGTTCAGAGTTATGTTGAATCATTTAGAAGATCGTCCTCATTCACTTCACAAGCTCAAAGTGGAATGCCGTTACGTTTATGGGATGTTCAAGCGGATGATAAGGTATCAGCTTCCAATGATGATGCACCGCCACCTGACGTGTCCAAGATTGAGGATGAGGCCAATATCGATACCAATAACCCCGAGCTTTTGGTTTATCGTGTACCTGATTCTGTATTAAGCAAGCGTAAGAAGTCAGATGTTGACTTGGAAGTAGAAGGAGGTGACAGACCAAGTGTCTTTTCACAAAGTTTCTCGTCCTTTGGTGGCTCAGAATCGATTGCCGTGCAAGATGGGAACCAAGGCAGTGAGCCGACATTGTACTTCCCATCATTCCTTCCATCGCTACTTCAGGTTACTCAACATTTGATGACTTCATTGCCCCAAGAAGGATTGAGTGGAATGAAGCGAAAAGCTATTCAAGGTGACATTGACATTATCAAGAGCAAGAAGTTTAAGGTATCCTCCTCTTCTAGTGCTGCCGTTACGCTCTTTTCCGATGCGTCCTCTCTGCAGAAAAAGAGAGTGGACTTCCCTCCATTTACCATCGATACAAACCCGCACTCCTTCAAGGGAAATCAGAATGACATGCTTGGTAATGCAGAGCTCAACTTCCATAGAAAACTACTGTCATCTGATTTAAGGGGCGCATTATCTTGTCAGGATCAGCCGTCCTTGAATTCAATGTTATTGATCATTAAGAAGGAACAACCAAAAAGCAACGCGGCTGCAGATAAAGAAAGTGCCACTAGTAGTAATAACAATGGAAAGAAGTCTCACAAGAAGGTCAAGAAGCAACAACTCTTGCCTTCCTCCAACTCTTTATTGCCTCAAGACAAGAGCCTCCCTGCGTACTTTGGTAACAAGTATCTGAAACCTCAGTCTTACTCTACAAGGGAGGGATTGAAGATTAGTTTCACTGGCTCCCTCATGGGAAGGGTCAGGCATCAGAACCGTATGAATGATCTCGTATCAAACTCATTAACTCAATCGGATGGTCATAAACCAGCCGTACTCGGGACAATTCCTTCTACTACCGCCGGAGTACAATCTCGATTGGCCAAGACATCATCAAGCCCCTTGGAAGAAACAACAGTAGAGCCATGGACTAGCAAAGAAGACTCGATTTTGCAGAAATGTGTATCACGATATGGCATGAATTGGCAATTGGCAGCTTATGCGGTTTCGTCTGGCGAATCCTTCTCATCAAGCCCTAGAAATCCCGAACGTGTATCAAGACGCTCGGCATCTCAGTGTCAAAGTCGTTGGTTATCACTTGAAACCATTGATCATGTTTTGGATTCTCTGCCTAGCATCGTTAACATTTCTGATGTGAGAGTACTTCCACGGTTTGGTAACAATGGTCAAAGCCAAGAGTCCATCATGTGCAACATTCCTTCCACAATGAATCAAGAAAAGAAAGAGCCAGTTATTGAACCCCCTGTTTGGCTTGGCAGGCCCAACAAAACAACTGTATCTCCAATCAAGTCATCATCACAGCAAATCACAAAGGAGGAACGTGAGAATGTTCTTCGTCGTGCCAAAATGCTCAAGGAGGCATCAAAGAAGAGACGTGTTGCCTCAGTACCCGTCCCTTCCTCTGGCCATACTCATCCCTCTCATTCAGATGCCGTGCAAGCTGCAAGATCAAATATGCAAGCAAGTGGTCTCGAACTACCGAGGCGTGAGATGTGGCCTATCGAGTTGCTTGAGTTTCGGAAGAAGCAGAAGGAAAAAGCAAGAGATGACGAGAGGGAGGCAAGAAGAGCAAGAGCGGCTACAGCTGCTGAAGCTGCTCGATCGTCATCTTCGTCACGATCACAGCAAGCTCCTCAACATCGACAACAACAACAGCAGCAACAACAGAGTTCTGTACAGTATCGCTCAGCACCGATTCAGAATACTCATCATCCGACCCAACAGCAAATGATGTATGCTCAACAACAGCAAGTGGCATATCATCATCCTCGAGGAGCACCTGCTGTTGTCCATCATGCAACCACTAATGTTAATCCAAACGCTTCTTATCAACAACCAAGAGCACCACCCCAACAACACCCACCACAAGAAACTAAAAGAATCTAAAAAGGTTCTACCCAACAACAATAGGAACAACAGACCTAGTCATATCTATTAGATATTAGTTTATTTAAGTCTAAAATACATTCTCTTATTACAAGTATAAGTTTTCTTAAAGTATGCCTTATTACTCTTCTATTCTATTTGCAACACTAATAAGAGTAGCCCTAAGTATACTTGCCGCCGGTGCTGACATATCACGAGGTACACACAGTCTTGATGCCACTACTCTGGCAGCGGCGGCACCATCTGTGGTTATCTCTGGTAATGGTGATTTGTTTGTTTCCTTAAATGTATCCTTTTCAGATAAAAGAAGCTTGCAGACATGACGAAGCATTACATCAGCATCATCCTCAGAGGAAGCACGTTCAATATGCTGCTGAGATTGAGGATCGTCTCTGGTACAATCTTTAACAATGCCATCGTGATTTGCTACCAGTTTGGCAGCTGCTTCCATTGAGTGCTTCTTACTATCATCTTTATCCTTAGCTTGATCAATAAAGGAACTTGACAAACGAACAGCTGCATCATCTGCCCTTTTGATTGCAGCGGCTACATCTGGTTTATCCTCACCGCCACCAAAGTAACGTAAAAACATACTATTGGTTGCAACCCAACTATACTCATCACCCATTACCCTTCCTGAGTAGGGTTCATAACTATCCATTGATGCAAACCATTGTTTTAGTCCTTCTCTACCTTGAAGGATATCAATATCGGCAGTTAACGGTAATTGATATCTCCATCGTTCTAATGTGGGTATCATGATTGCATCCACGGCCGTAAACTCTCCGAGACGGAAGCATATACCTCCATCTGCTTTTTCTTGTTGTTCTACTAATGCAGCATCAAGACGATCTAACTCCAAGATGAACTTTCCTTTTCGTTCCAACTTATCTTCGTCTGTTAGTGATTCATTTCTACCGGCATATACAAACTCGAAACCGACTTTAGTAAGGTCATCATTCATTTGAATGGCTGTATTGTACTCGGGAGTATCCCTTAACATTGGCTGCTCTGGAAATGCCTCATCTAATGCAGCAATTATATCAGATGATTCCCATACAATCCTTCGTTCATTTTTCTTATCTTCATCTTCATGAAACAGCACCGCCGGTACTAATGTAGTAGGAACTAATGCAATCGAATCTTCATCAGCCTCTTCTTCTTCCTCCTCCTCTTCTTCAATCTCACTAGACGATTCCGTCATTCCATCAATCGGTTCCAGCTTTTTACCATTATCCTTACCCTTACCACTACTACTACTACTGCTACTCTGCTGCTGTATAATAGGTGTTAAATGCATACCATCAGTCTGTTTCTCCTTCCCATCCCGTAACTTAATTGTATAATATGGTTTCAAATTTGAATCATGATGTATACCAACAATAGTTACCTTGGTTATACCCTTGGGAGATTTGTAGAATGCACGCTGTCCTTTGGTTAGTATACCCTTCTTATTAGTAATGGAGGAGGAAGAGGAATTGGACTTGGATTTTCTACTTGATTTAGAAGAGGTGCGGGATGTAATTTTTTTCGAACGTCGGGTTAATTCGACTGCTGAGGCTAGTATACCTCGTTTGTTACCGTAATATTGCTGCTTGTACCCGCCATTGTTACTATTGTGAGTATTGGTATTATCATTATTATTATTATTGGAAGTAGATGATGCTACCGTAGTTTCGACAGATGATTAAGAGTACGATACAATGTAACCTTTGGTGGTGGTGGAGGTGTAGATGGTTCAGTAAGTTCTAGTAATGTATCAGACAGCTCTTCCCATGATGGAGGTGATACGGTTATTATTGCTGTCGTTGTTGTTGCATGAAGTACTTGAGTTTGTTTGGTGTGCTGCTTGTTAATACTACAAAAAGTAAAGGCGTCAGTAAACCCGACGAAGCATGCAAATATAATCAATGGAAGAGACATATGTACGAGTATAATGTACTTATACTAATACTCTTAATTATGTATAAATGAGTTGCTGATAGTTTTAGTATGAAGGATACCGATCTTTTCAACACCAGTAACCCTAACCCTGGAAGAATGAAACCAACACCAGTCGAAAGAGCGTTAAAAACTGTAGTAGCAGCTGGACCCCTGGTATACCAATCGATTTGAAGTGGTTGCAAGGAGGAGGATCGGAAACAACAAGCACATGTGGCTGGCTGAAGAAATTTCAAGTCAAAATCACCGGGCCACTACCAAGTAATAAAGTTGTGCCCGATTCATACCGAGCTGTTCTGAGCTGTTGCAATAATTAACATGTAGGATATATTATGTATATGTGAATATATTGCAATTATTAAACAATAGCTAGAATAATCTAGCCTGAACACAAAGGGAAAAGGATACCAATGACATTAATACTTGAAACATACGGATAACAATAAGAGTAGTTCGTTATCGGAGAGAGTTACGATATTAGGAGTTATTGCAATTCTATTAGTGAACGCGTAGAGAGATTTATAAAGATACATACAAAATATTGAAATTGCAATGCCTACAAATATGGATAATAGGAGCAGAGTAGCCGATGCAATATCCTCTCTTCCTCCTTCTAAAGTAGAAGAAATGGCATCACGCCTAAAAGAAGAAGGGAATGAGGCATATACAGAAAAGGATTATGACAAGGCATTAGAGAAATGGGGTAAAGGTGTTGGAATTCTAAAAGCAGCTGGGCTAGAAACATCACAACTATGTATAGCCATTCGATCTAATGTTGTTCAGGTATTTCTAAAAACGGGTATGTACGAGTATGTATTGACTGAGTGTAATGACATATTGGAAATCGATCCAAGGAATGCAAAGATATTGGCACGAAGGGCAAAGGCGAATACTAGCCTCGCGGATAGGCCCGGAACAGGTGAGTCATTCGATGAAAGAAAGGCGAAACATAATAAAGCGATTGAGGATTTAAATAAATGTATTGAAATATTGGAGGAGGGTTGTTTAGATGCTGCAAAGATGAAACTTAAAGAAGAATGTGAGGAAGATTTGAGGTGTTTATTTAGACGTGGTGATGACTTTTACACCGAGTTGGCGGAAGGTCGAGATGGATTAAAACACCATATGAATTCTGGTAAGTTTCTTTCTGTGTATGAATTGTTCGATTCTATACACAATTGATACCAACTCTCGGCCTACACATAATCCTTTGTATATATCACATGTTGATATATATTATGACTACTATATCAAATGCACACATCACATGCACAAATCAATATTTAAAAGGTTTTGCCGACTTTCTCGACGGCAGGACGATCCTACCTGAGAACAGACGTATACCAATGTCATCAATGAAATATGAAATGTTGGCTACACGTTTACTAATGTCTGTGGAACTTGATTGGACACGAAAATGCCTGTCAGATGGGACTGTTGAGGTATTTGACTACCGGGAAGAAGGAAGAGAGATATTAAACAAAATCTTAACGACAGTAGCTCAAGTACCATGGTGTTTGTTCCCCGCGTCGGGATCTAGTGAGAAAAGTCCTCCAATTACTGTACATCTGTTGGCCTTCTACATGAGAGTTTGCTTGTCTGAAAAAGCCTTGGATCAATTTGGAATTGAGGACTTTTGTTTAAGGGCGACAGAAAGTGTTGTATCTGATGAGGATGTATATGCAATAGCTACTCTTGCCTACAAGGAGATCGAAGACGAACATAGCGTGCTACGGGGACATGCGACTGAACTTTCTAATGCATCTAAGGGACCGTGCATGCCTTGCACTTTCAGATTAACACGTGAGGGCAAAGATGGATGGGGAGCAGGACTTCAACAAGCGGCACACTTCGGACGTAGTGAATGGATAGCCTTCTGCCTTAACAGACTGATTGAAAAGATCGATGGGGGTAAACTATCGGTCACTGATGCTATTCTAGAGAAAGATGCCCCGGGTTGCAATTCAAGCACGCTGCAAATGATACACATTCGGGATATTGCGGTTTATCCATCCGGATGATGGTAGCTGCAACGGCGTATTCAATTGTGGATCCTCATGAGAAAGAGAAGGCAGTAAGAAGGATTCTGAATACGTTTGACGATGCTGGATTCTCCCCTTCCTTGGCTGCGGCATCTTTGATGAATATCAAAGCTCTTGAATGTTTCAGGGATCTGGGGGCTAAATTGCTTGATTCAAAAGTTGGGAGGATCTCAAGTCAAGTTCAGGATATGGTACGAACGATGGAGAGCCAGCTTCCTATGATGAATCCTCAAGTTGGTAACTTAGTTCGTGCCATACAGAATGGAGGAGGTACCGGGTGTTGCAACCACTGTGGTAGTGTTCCTGATGGTAAATTGTTGGCATGTGGTGGATGTGGCTTGGCCAAGTATTGTAATAGTAGTTGCCAAAAGAAGGGTCGGAAGACGCACAAGCTCGTTTGTAAAACTGCAAAGCAAAGTGTTGTTTCTGGAGATGCTGATTGGTTTGCGAACAATATTGCTCCGCCTCGTGCTTAATACTAGTGTGTCTAGATAGGCATGTGCCTAAGCTTAATGTCACGTGTACTTGTATCTGTACTGATTTTAAACTATGCACAAGAAGTTTCTCTTTTTTATGTGCTGACTTTTACGACCTATTGATAGTCTACCGTCATTCAATCTTTCTACTTTTTGGTATTAAATGATGATAGATATTCTCTATTATCTCAACTTGGTGGTATCGTTCCCCGTTTGATTGAAACCTGCGTTTCTCTATACAACGATACTACCCAGCAGTATGGTCCTGCTAATCCCCTCTTCATAATACCAAGTTTCCTTCCATTCTTGTAAACAGATAATGTTCCCTCATCCAAATCAAGTAGCATTCCTATTGGTTCAATAATATCAGAATACATGTTTTCAGAGCCCTCCCAATTAAGTCTCGTGGTCGTAGAAGTAGAATTAGAACTAGCTCTCCAGTCACTAGAGTGACAGAATCCATCATATCCATTGTACATACAGCACTGAATATCGTTATTATTGTCTTCCTGTCCCAATCTTCGAGTGTAATGATTATAAAACACCGGATGAAGGGGACCCCGTTGGTTAGCATATTGATTTGCATGTCCTGGTCTCATCACTCCCATCAGAAGGCCTATAATCTCAGTGTTACAGACAAATGTTGCATAATGTTTTCCTGCTCTCAATACATTGTCGCTTATCGCAGTACCCCATTCACCATAATTAACCTTTCTAACAAACGCTTTATCCTCGCTGTTCACATACTTGGTGCCGATAAGCTGATCAAAAATTAGAGGCTCCCTTAATAATTGGAGATAATGATAATCCGCCAATGAACTTTCTCCGTCGTAATGTGGTAGTGCTGCTAGTTGTTCCTCTGTTGCAATATCAAGTATTGCAATATGTACACTCTTTTCGATTAAAGATAATCCATCATCAATATTCGATATACCAAATCGTTTACTGGTAAGTGCCAAGTTTAATACATCAACAGAAGGTAGATATGATATAATCTTTGATAATATATCACTGTTAAATAGTACTTCTTCTTTATATGTTGTATTGTCTCCCACCTTTTGTTTCTTATTAGGGTGAACCATAATGCCTTTGCAAAATAGTTTGTATTATTATGAGAGTGTATATCTTTATTATGCTTTTAAAAACTATCAATAACCGTACACACTATTTAATACCCGACTATTTAATAGAATACCTCAGCTCGTAAATGGATCTCTTCTCTATAGGTTGGTATTCCTTGAGACTGATTTTATCAATAGTCGTCTAAATAAATTCTACTCTCATAGAAATCGTTTTATCGCTAAAAGATGAACCTCACTCACGTTGCATTGGTCCAATAAAATGAAAATCACTCTCGCTCTCGCGAAGAAGAATGTTGAGAGGTTGATAGTATGTTGATGAGACCTGAATTAGGGCGTCAGTAATGCTACATATCATATTGTAAATAGCTCTAATAGTATAGCCGTAAGGTACATCGCATCTTTTGCAAAGCAAAATAATTTGCAATAATAATTTGCAATACGAAATAATGGCAAGAGCAAAGCAAACTGCTCGGAAGCAGGGAGCACGTGTTCCAATAGATAAGGGGACATATGGCAATATAAAGAAATCTGCATCATCTTCTAGTAGCGCCGCCGACAAGGCTCTATCATCGGGTAAGAAAAAGAAAGCAAAGAAATTACAACCTTCTGCAACGCCCAACGTAAAGAAGAGATCTAGCATCAGTAGTAATGGCAGTGCTGGTAAGAAGAAGAAGGCAGCAAAGAAGAAGATGAAGCCTGACAATTACTGGGTGTTAGATTACCAGAAGTCACAGAAGAAGGAAAAGAATGGTAACAAAAAGAAGGTACCACCCAGGTCGGCAAGGCATCATTCTACTAAAAAGAAACGTTCATCATCAATAGCAGCAACTGCATCCTTCTCACAACTACAAAGAGATTTCAGAGCAACACCCTACAACTCCAATCCACCATACATGTCATCTAATAAGAAATCTACCAAATATCCAGGCAGGACAAGACCACTACCTAAAAATATTAATACACCACGCAAAACACGAAGTGGTAAGTTACGGTTAGGTTTAAGAAAGAAATTGCATTGTACATCATTTACAATGAGTATATCGGAATGTAATGATAAGGTATATTTACAGAAGGTTGATTGTCCTTGGTATGATTCTGAGTTGGATGGTCAATCTAAATCATGTACAGCTGCTCATCGTGATGATAAAGATGATAGCTCAGATAGTGAAGATGATAGTTCAACACAAAATAAGATACAACCATCCCGAAATGCAAAATCATCTAAATCTACATCATCCACCAACAACAGCAACACACTAACACTACCATCAGAATCAATCCTCTCACAAATAGACACTGAAATACAACAATTCACATCGTATATCAAATTAAACCCAAGTGAATATAAAGCCCGATTATCATTTATTGAACATGTTACTGAATTAAGTATTGAACAATTTCAAGGTAATGGCAATTATAACAATAATAGTAGTATTCCAAGGTATCAGGGAGTGAATTATAAAGGTGGACGGAGTGCATCAATGATTAACAACAACATTGATAACAACAATAACAATACAAGTAGATATAATAGAAAACGTACACTATCAGAATCATTAGGTGATTTTGCAAATTTACAGCATCAGAAAGAGAAGGAAGAAAGCAGTAGTATACATGTAGCACCATTTGGTTCATTTGCTACACAAGATGTATGTACCTTTGCATCCGATGTTGATATGTGTTTATGGGGTGTGGTGAAGGGTGCTGCTAGTACTAGTATCTCAAAGCCGCAGATGTTCATTGGTGATAATGAGGATGGAGCTAGGGATGAAGAAGGAGGGAACGAAGACAATGAGGTGATAATGGATAGTAGTTCAGGATGTCCACTGCTAACTGAATCATCATTACTACGAACTATGGATGCTATTCAAGCTGCCGGTCATGATATAACATCACCAAGTTCTAAGAAGAGGAAGAGTAAAGGAGGCAAGAAGTCGTCACCATCAGTAGCAGCTGGGGATAGTTTATTCTTTATTGACCGTGTAGGTGAGACGCAAAAGGATGATGAAGATGGGAGGGATGATGTTGAGGTGATTGATTTATGTGATGATAATACACCCAAGGATGAGATGGATAATCAAGAGAAGATGTCGTCCAGTCAATCACAGCCGACTAAAACTAGTGCAAAGAGGGATACCGAGGATGCGAATAGTAAGACAGCAGCATCCGACTTTCAATTTGTTATAGATAAGAAGGGGGTGCAAGAACTTGGTGGCGATGCAGAGGAATCCTTGCCGATGGAGAAAAGTTCCAGGCAGGAGGCAGGCATTGATGAAGCAGACGAGCTCAAACCTCCAATTGATGAGGCCGATACTCGGAAAATGAACAAGGCAAAAGCCAAGGATGACGACGACAGCGAGGTTATAGTTGTTGATAGCGATAGTGATGACGACGCCGATCCAATGGCATCATATTATAATCGTCAAGATGGTAACGGCCCTGCCAATAACGATGGTAGAAACGAACCTTCTGCCTCAGGATCAGTCGTTTTGCTTGATGATGATTCATCTTCCGATGAGGAGGATGATGCAGTTGAAGATTTAACACAAGATTATAGTAGTAGCAGTGATGATGAAGATGAACCATCGTCGACGTCTCAAACACCTCAAAAAACAAACGAGGTATTAGAGCTCTCCGTCACATCCAACAAATCTGCTCTGGATAGAAGAGAGTCAAGTAGCAGCATCGTTAGATATGCCGATAAACCATCGTTTGGTCCAACTGGCAAAGCACGTACTCATGTTGTATCAGCACTACTAAGTCTCACCAGACAACTGAAAAGAAGTAGTCACGTGCACACAATTGAATGCCGAAGTAAGGCTCGAGTGCCTATAATCAATTGCAGTACTCGTACAGGCTTTGAGGGTGACATAGCAATTGGCGGTCACAATGGAGTGGATACGTCCATGTACGCCTTGTCTCAAGTGAAACGATTTAGTAGGTGAGTACAGAGTGGTGTAAAGGCCTTGGTGTCTGCTCATAAATGAAACATTACATGCTCACAACTTATGCTCACATAAAATGTCTTCTTTTAGCTTTGCACCAATCGTTCTAATACTCAAGGTGATAATGGCACAACAAGACCTTGACAAGCCATTCACTGGAGGTCTTGGTTCATACAAGCTATATGTTCTAGTTGCATATCATATCGACTGTCATTTGGCAAGTGGTGGTAGAGATCGGCCATCGGAGATACTGATAAGGTGAGTAGATTGTGATATGTTGGTTAATAAATGCCGTTTTAGGAGTCATAACTCACCCGACCTCCTTTGCTGCTACCACCAGTCTTCTCTTTCGTTATGGACGCATGGGGAAGAAAAGAGACAAGGCCACAACAGATCTTGAACAACTAAAGATTAGAGAGGAATGTGTCTCTACCGGCGGAGGCATGTGTGAGCTATCTCCCGTGTTCAGACTTAGTGACTGTGTTGATCTGTTTCAAGAATGCCATGGACGATTATCAGACCGCTTCCTCCTTGTCGAGGATGGTTGCTTCGATGAAAAGATTGCATATCTGAGTAGCATCATTGATTGTTTCCGGCTAATTAAGGCACGAGACACAAGCAAACAACGTGCAAGGTTATGTGATAATCTCCGTCGTCCAATTGCTCACAACGACCCTGGGAAGGTTAATCCAGGCAGAAAGATTGGTACTGTGTTCACCAAGAGTGGTGCCGTACGTGATGATACATCATCTATGAAACGAAGTTCACGCGGTAATCTCGTCCCAAAACAAAGACCAGATTTAGATGCCAAGAAGTCTCTCCGTGATGATGCAGCAGTCATCCAACGGGGAATGAAGAACCGAAAGAATAACAAGAAGCAAAAGAGAGATACAGCTTTGAAGGAGTTTGCATCAAGTCACTATTGAAGTGTAACTGGAGTGTATAGTATAGTAATACATTGAAGTATTAGGATGTTTTACTACTCATACTCTCCCTTATCAGTGCATACCACCAACCTGTCTCAACATATTCGCCACATTCTTTAGCTTTTTACATATCATCTCTCTTCCGCTTCTTCTTCCGCTTCTTCTTCCGCTTCTTCTTCCCTTGATCATGCTCATCCACCACTTTGATTTTAGAAGCTGAACGAACAAACTCGAGTGGCATAGCCCTGGCATATTGATAGATTGCTGATAACTTCCGGTTCTTTGTTTTCTTTTGAGATCTTTTTCTAGTACTCTTGTCAAAGTTTTTATTGAACGATACAACAGCCTTTGCAGCTCTCTCAAACCATGATAATAGATACGGAAGTGACTTTAGGGTTTGTTCACCATTCCCGTCCCATGTAAAAAGTTCTGACACGTCAATATTGGGATGGTATTTTAATATCTTAAGGATTGCAACATAGCTTTTGCTTTTGCCTTTGTTAAAGTTTACTAATGTTTCAAGCTCTTCCCTTGTCTGCTGAGGGAAGTTTGATGGCAAATTTAACTTCATGAGAGTATGATTGGAGGAATGTATGCCATTGAGACTTGATTTGTTGCATAATAGATTGGAGAATACACTGTACGTAAGACTTGGATCAATGTGGTTATCATCGAGGCAAAGATACTTCAACTTTGTATTGCCAACCAAACTATTGACAAGAATGTTTACGCCCTCGTCATCAACATTATTGGACCGGAGTATGACTTGCTTCAGTCTGGAGTTGGGATCTGTCAGCAAGCAAGATATTGCTTCACAGCCTATACTTCCAATTTGATTTCGATCAAAATCAAGTAACTCCAGTGAAGTTTGCCCCCTCAGTGCATCTATCATTGGCAATAGTAGCTCGTCAGTTATACGGCAACTTTGTAATATTATTAGACTGAGCCGTGTGCATCTTCGAAATGTGGCAGCAAATATCTCCTCCCCTCCATTCTGTAGATCAACATGTCTCACATGGATACGGGTTAGATTGTTGTTGTTGTCTTGATAGGCATTCGATATCTCGTGTATGATTCCACCGACAAGAGGACTTCGTCGATTACGATTGCGTCCATCAAGAAACAAACTGCATATGGAAGAGTTCTGTCTAAGGCCCTCAAAAAATCCTTGGTTCGACACATCTGCTGTTGATAGTAAAGTGCACAAGATGTGTACCCCGATGTAAGATAGTAAAAAAGTGCACAAGATGTGTACCTGATATAATAAGGAGTAAAGAAGGTAAACATAGTGTAGTAGATGTTGGATAAATAACAAATTCATTCTAACATTAAAACTCTTTATACTTCTTCCGATATTGTATCAAATCTCATATATCTTTATTCCTTATACTTATTTATGACCAGGCATAAAGCCTCTCTTTCATTCTAATCTAACTAGGTCAATAACACTTCCATTGGCTTTACTCGGCCTGTTGCTCTCCAGGTTCAGGCCTGTTCCATTGTCCAGCTTGTGTTTCAGTGTTGTAATAGAACTGAAGGCCTGTCTCAGTACAAGTACTAATTACCCAATTTTCAGCAGTCAAGACGTCACCCAAAGGAGGTAGTGGAACCACGGCTCCTTCTTCTTCTTCTTCTTGATCATTCGCTGTTTCAGTAATCCCGTTACCTAATGCTTCCATGAAATCGGCTCTCTTCTCCAGTAGTAGGATGAAAGCCTTCCACATTGTTTCATTGTCGTGCCCTTGGGCATGATACGAACATTGTCCACTAACACCTCTCAACCGAGATTTAAACAGTAATTGACTTATTTTGCAACCATTACCTCGTCCAAGCAATGCACGTAATACTGAACCAAGAGTAGCTTTCGGTGCAACTCCGGTGAATCCTCCACGCATGAAGAAGTTTACAATTTCAATAATGTAAAATATTTCACGTGATCCTGCATTTGGATTTGGTGCACGTGCACGGAACGACTCTCCTCTTGGATGTAGCAATGCTTGGAGCATATTAGGGAGTGTTACCTCATCCCAGTTCCCATTCTGCAACTGGCTTAGTTGATCTGGAGCAACTGATGATCCAACTAGTTCGAGAAAGCTTGCTTGGTCGTCACCAAGAAGATCAACACGTGAAACTAATTCTTGCATATTAGGCCTGAAAAGATGGGGATGAATCATCACATCTCCGACAGACAGGAGTCGTCTTGGATTCTGACGATCAGGAGGGAACAAGTCGATGGGTAGACTTTCTAGTGGGATGGTCTGAAGATAAGAGATGAGTTAGACATATTATATTTAGTAGATTACAGGAATGATACACAAGTAAATAACTTACCACTCCACAATCCTTAATGAACCTTAACAAAAGAGATAACAATACCCTGCAAGTTTCACGCTTAATCTCAAGGGCTTGAGCATAACTTTCAATCATTGAATTATCAGTTAGATCCCACAATAATGCCTTAGTCGTATTCTGCATTAGTCCTGCAAATGATCGTAATTCTAATGGCATGTTTTTATACATTGATTTATTATCCACCTGGCCGAGAAGTTTCTTGATCACTTGATGTAAGTTATCATTCATGCTACAACCCAAAGTCCCATTTGTGAACGAAGTAACAATGGCTTCAAACAGGACCCCAAGACTGCTACTCCATTTCTTGTACATTAATGTTGATAAATTCTTATTAGCCCTGCTACTCTGATTAATAAGAGATGCCAAAGCATTTAAATCCAGTTCTAAACATTCCCATGGTAGTTGAGATATACCAAAGTTACCAATATTTGGCAATACTACCGATGCAGGTGCATTAATATTGAGATCTGTCATTAGATGATTTTGGATGTTGAGTTGTTGATGTAAATGTAGGTTGGGGTTGGTACGACATGGACAATCATCACTATGGAAATGTGACCTATCACCTCCAATTGCATTAAGACCAATCCAATTCAGAAAATTTGCATAATCAGGCATTCCGTTTCCACCTACAGGGATATGAATAATTGCATTGCAATTACCGCCACTAATTGATGATGAATAAAGACACTTCAATTTAATGCCGCCGTTGTTTGTTCTTTCTCTAACTTTGCCGAAGATGCCCAACTGAGAAATATGGAATAATCTTTGACTGTTTAGATCAACTCTCCCTTTATTTTGTGCTGCCTCACTAATCGATTCTCCATTACCATTACGAGCATCTCGTAGTAAAGATACAATAGGCCTATCTGCATTTAGCTGTGCAACTGATGCGGCAAATGGGTCAACGGGGGCTGCGGCACCGGCAGCATCAGCGGCACCGGCAGCAGCTAGTTCATCAGCAATGGCTGCTTGATTATTGTTATCATTATTACCAGCGGGTGGTAAAATTAGTGGTGGTGGTGGTGGAGGTGGACCATTATTATTATTGACCTCATTATTGTTGTTATTGGTCTCTTCAGTACGCTGCCGTACTCTACGGTCGGGGTTACGGCGGAGAGACATTATTACAATATATACGACAGTATGATATTGAGACAAGGTTGTATTTATAAAGGTAGTAAGGCGTCAATAGTCAATACATCCAATCAAAAACTGAGCTTGTATTTATGGATGTCTATGGAAAATCTCAGATTTTGTTTTGGCGATCAATCGATCAATCGTGAAAGAGGCAGCTCACCACTCGCACTCTTACTTCAGCTTCTAATATGAACAAATGGAGGTATACAACCATGCCTTGTTATAGACACATCATCTAATATCATGTTTGATTTAGTTGCTGCCGAGCTGAGCTCATCATACAACGATCTAATCTATCTGTTAGTGGAAGAAAAGGAATGTACCACTCTCAGTCGTTTATTACGTAAGAAAAGGGATATATTAACTTCATCTATAAGTGAACAAGATACTCAGACTACTATTACAATTGGCATTGAACAAGTTTCTAATCAAATATTTAGATTAAATGAACGGCATCAAGCTGTTAGTGCACAGCTGGCCAATGCTGAGCAAAGACATGGATTAATTTCAGAAGTACACAATGAAATACTTTATTCCTCCCGAGTGTTACGTATTGAGAACAAAGCAACTCCATTCAAAAGAGTTCCATGCCAACGTCCAAAGATTGATCCCAATATTAGAATACGTAGTTTACCAAATAATAACAAGAAGAAGAAATTCTCAATAAGGCGGAGATGGTGCAAGCTTCTTTTCTACCAAAGTGATATTGAATTATTCCAACCGTTACTTGATGAATATGCCTTGACTTTAGATCCTATCAAACGCAAATCTTTGGCTAACCAGTTGGTTGATATTGTATGCATCCGTAAGGGACTTGATTCTACCGATGATGAGACTAGGTCACAGATTAAATATCAATTCTTCTCGTGTAGAAGGGAGGATAATGCTGTTATTAATGTTGGATCTTCATCAAGTGACTTTGATGAACGGGCACGTATTTTAGCAGATGCTAAAGCATTGAAGGAGTCCGCAATTAATTATTATCATCCCGAGAACGGTGTAGAGAAGTCGGGTAATCAAGCACGCAACTACTTCGACCGTTATTCAGCACCCGATCGTGTCGACCCTCCCAGGGATGTTCAAATCAAGACTATCTCACGGACTGATGTGGCTACTATCAAAGTTAATTCCGATGATACTGGCCGTGAGATTAAAAACAAGATTGTAAAGGCTGGCTATGATGTTCCACCAAGTTCACAAACAGTTGTGGTTAGTGGCAAGATACTTGATGATAAGTCAACCATTGGTAGCCTCGGTCGTCCCAAGGTAATCGTCGTGACGCAGCCATTACGTGCATCCGGGGACACTGGAAAGAAGAAGAGTAAGACGAGTAAGAAACGAGGACCGACTGGACCTCCACCATCTTTGAATAGACCTGCTCCGCGTCCTCCACAACGCCAGCGTCCTCCTCCATCTTTGAATAGACCTGCTCCGCGTCCTCCACAACGCCAGCGTCCTCCTCCATCTTCGAATGCTATTGCTCCACGTCCAGCTCCACGTATAGCTCCGCGTGCTCCACCTCGTCCGCCACCATCTTTGAATGGACAATCCCGACGACTCCGAAGAGTATCAGATGAAGATGAAATGTCTTCTCATGAAGAGCAAGCAACAATACCCACACAACCCCAACATATACAGAATGAAATATTGGAGATCAATAACGCTGCAGCAGAGTTTGATGATGTAGATGAAGTTCTTGAGAGTATATCGAGTAAGGGTAATAATGTATACATCATTGAGCTCGGTCCAAATGCCAAAGAATTGAATGTAATGAATGGCACAAGCAAATATGTCCGAGAGCGTATATATTGTATATACAAGATTGGACGTACCGATAGTGAAGGCATGAAGCGCTTGTCCAGTTTGAACGTTGGCAACTTCTTCAACTTGAGAATCAAGACGTACAAGACTGATAATGCAACTGTGATGGAACAGTTCTGGCATAAAGAGTTTGAGTTTCACAACATTCGTGGTGAATGGTTCTCCTTGCCTGATCATCTAAAGGCCAAGTTCATGTCGGAAATGGCAATGCATGAAGCAAGTGGATGCAAAACGTTTAGAGGAACATCGATTGACGAGTTTAACAAGGATCCAAAGAGTTGTATCTCACCTGAGGTAGACCGCCAACAATGGAAAGACGAATGGGAGAAGCAGAAGAGTTCCAATTTTAAGTCTATCCAATCTCCCCCATCTACCAAATACAATGAAGCTGCCTTCTTCTCTCCCCATTTATCATTCAACAATCTCATGTCTCGAACAGATAACTGTCATGGCCGTATTGGAGTAATCTCATCATATGATAAAGCTCGTGGACGCACGCTTAAAGGCAAGCAATGCTTCTATCTTGTCAAAGTTGTTGTACCACATGATGTGGAGTTGACTCCAAGAGATCGTTGGCTACTCAGTCGAGTCAAGTTTGGATGCTCTGATGATATTATGAAGAGGTTTGCCGATATTCAAGTCGGATGTCAGTTTGATCTTGAAATGGTATACTTTGAGTGTGGTGATAATTATGTTGGTATGGAAGCATGTTGGAAGGATATCTTTGACCTCCAAAACTGTAGAGGAGAGTGGTTTAATGTCTTGGCTTTGGATATTAAATTGATCTTTGATAAGACACTGAGCTATATTCACTCAAGTTCTGATCTATCATGGCAGGTTGATGGAGACTTGAACTTGGACGAACTTCCAAACGATGGAGTTGGACGATTGATGAGTGCTCAAGTCAATAGTATCTCTAGTTCCAAACAAGATTCCAAGATTGACAAACTTACGAGTACCATTTCCAATCATTATATTGATGGAGCATCTCTCATTGAGCATGGTCTAAATGCAAGCGTTGCAACACTTAATGATCGGATTGACAGTGATGAGATCTGCCAGTCTGTGACGAGTAGCAATACTCATATCAAGTCTACTAGTCAGAGTCTTTCAGGTGGTACAGGTATTGTTATTATGAAGGCTCTTGATCCACATGTGACAGAGAAGACCGTTGATCATCTTGGTAGATTTAGCTCTTGTAAATTTGATGCTGGTAAAGGTTTGGTCACCCGATTAGTCTCAGCTTATGCACTTGCTGCGCATGCTGCTGCCACTGGAAATTCCATTGAACAACAACACCGCCAATACATTGCTGATAAGGGTCTTGGTAATATTTCACCGCGTCAGTTATTCGAGTCTGATTTCATTAAGCAATTGAAGAAGTGGCTGGCCGATGGTGAGCAGTTGATTGTTTGTATGGATGCCAATGAGGACGTGGTTGATGGTGATTTAAGCAAGAAGTTGTCACAATTAGGACTTGTTGAGGTTTCTCATGACCGACTAGGCACTGATTCAATCAATACACATGGTCATGGCACCAGGCAGATTGATGGAGTTTGGATGTCGAAATCTCTATCAAGTGGACTTCAGGGTGTGGCTCTACTTCCACTCAGCAAGAGTATTGGTGATCATCGTACATTCATCTTTGATATTTCACTATTGAGCTTACTTGGTATTGATACCCTCACTACCAAACGAGAAAGGAGAAAGTCACCCTCTATTGATACCGATAGTAAATCTTCTAACACACCACCAACATTCCTTGGACGTGAGGGTAATATCACCAAGTCAAATCGTCATTCCTTTACGTCGACTTATCCTGATGAGAAGCGACGCGGATGGCTTTTGAATTGGGACGAGCAGACAAATGCAGTACTTCTATTAGATGATTGTGAACATCCTACATTTGCCAATATTGTGTCAAGACAAACAGCTACTTACCGTACTGGATCATTACAGGAAGATGAACTATACTTATTGCTTGAGGGTATACGTTTGCATTCTTCTACCAAATGGAAGTCTATATTCTCTGATATCAATTTAGGTATACATCGGCTTCGATCTGATTCTCAACATTTCGTCATTAAGGCACGTGAATATCTTCAACGAGTTGGTATTTGGGATGAGATGAAGAGTGCTGACAATGGTGCAAAACTACTTTTTCGACGACTTGGTTATGATCATGAGTTGAGTAATGTTCCAAAGTATTGGTGGTTGACATTATCCAATGAATTCATGCTCGGCCGAGTTAGGAAGCATAATAGATCGAGTGATCGAACTCTCTAATCTAATAAGCGTTATTAAGCCGTTTATTGGAGCAGCGACACTAACATGCAAATCGGACAGATGAGAGTTCTTCCCGATAGCTGTACCAAGTCTATCGTAATCATTTCCAACACTTGATGCAAATCTAGTATATGCATCACTACTATCATCCCTCCAGCCTATAGTCAATGTTGTCAATGTAGGGTCATTATTCTCAACTCGACGGTTATGTGGAACAGGAACGAACAAGGTTGGCATAGCCAGTGCAAACTGAAAGATTACTGATAGCTTTTGTGCTTCAATATTAGTTTGAGCTCTGTTCAGAGGTGAGGCTGAAATTGCCTCATCAAACCAATCAACAACATGAGGAAGGGACTTAAGAGTTCGTTTGCCCTCCTCGTCCCACTCAAACACGGATGATGGCAAGGCCATATTAGGATGGTACTTTAATATCTTATCTGATGAAACACGACTCTTGTCTGTTCCCTCATTCATTCGGAGTAAGGAATGAAGATATCCCCCCGTCCGTACCAACCCTTGAATCTCTAAATCAACCAGCGAATGATTGGATTTATATGTACTGTTGATACTTGATCTGTTGCACAATACGTTGGAGAAGAGCGATAGTACATCACTTACAGGGTTTTTCTTTAAATACAGGGCCTTCAGTTTTGTGTTGCTTACTAGGCTGTTCGCAACCAACCGCACACCCTCATTGGTGATATTATTCCCTGTAAGATCAAGATATTGCAAATTGCAATTCTGATCTTCGAGTAATGTAGCAAGTGCCTGACTACCATCATCCCCGATTCTATTATCACACAATTCAAGACGCTCTAATAAACTAGGGCGTCTTTTAATTGCTTCAATTATTGGCAACAACTGTTCATCAGTTATATTGTTGTTTGATAGTTTGACAGTTGTCAGGCTTGTGCAACCTCTCAATGTCGAGGCAAGTGCATGTTCAGATCCATTTTTTAACCTCGTTCTTATCGATAGATGAGTAAGATTTTTGTCATTATGGTATGCTTTCAATATCTCAAGACCCACACCAACAATACCACGACGCCCAAAGTCAATGTATAACTCTTTGATCGAGGAGTTCACGACTGTTCCTCAAGCAATTGTCTTTGCAGAAGTTCAAATGATGCTGTCTAGAATACTCCGATATGTAAAGAAGGGTGATATATTGGATAATGTTTCAAGTCTAGTTCTATCTACAAGATAAAGCATAAGACTCCCATGTGGATTTGACTCACTTTGAGCAATCAAGAAGATCGGATCTCTCAGTCTCGGCCAAGTCGATGCACTTCCAAATCAACTTCTCGTCATCTTCATCAGTCTCAATCCATCTCTTCTTAGCAGTATTCCATACTCTGTCGGAATCATCACCTCGTTCACCCCCCTTTCCACAATTCTTCCTGCCATTCATCAACCACAGATTAGTCCAATGCCAGCGTTGTTTGACTGATCCACCTACTTTTTTATGGCCTTGAATGCTCTGGCGATGATCGATGTGGACTTCCCCCTTGAAATATGTTTCCCAGGTACAATCAGTATCAGCCGGCATCCGAATGTCTAATGTCTTGACAAATAAAGGTGGTTCTAATTGTATCAATTTTCCAAACTCATCTTTCTTGACACTCTTACCCTCGGCCTTTCTATATCTATTCCGACACCTAGTCCAAACGTTGTACAAACGGCATGATCTATACCTGCTATCCTTCTCGACAATCTTCTTCGTAGCTTTCAATTTCCTCCTTCGTCTCTTCTCAGATGCTATTTCAACTGATGCTGTGTTGATATTGGGTACTGTTGTTTCCTCGGCAAAATCTTTATCAGCTTGTTTGAACTCCTCAATAAGCTCTGCCTCATCTGATCCTTCTTCGATTGGATTTTGGTGAAGTTTCTTGCTCAATCGACAAGAAATGATTTTATCCAGTGTATAAGAGAGAGGGCATGGGTAGGCTAAATCACCTCTCATAATAAAGATCTTCATTCCTCCAGTTACAAGATCGGCAACTAACTCATTAGCTACACCTCTTTCCAGACGACACCTAAAGTATGAATTCTCAACTGCCTCATTTAAAGCTTTGTTTGCCTCACGATCTTCAAATTGACGAAATGTTCCAGAACCTTCACTGATAATGATATCATCATTGTCGTCGAGTTGGCTTGGATCAACTCCACCTGAAGCAAGTATAGACTTTTCTCTATATGCGTTTCTCATCAAGCTATACGTAAGGACATTACGAACATACTCTGACGTCTTCTTTGTGTATGTATCATTGCCATTGTTAGACACGACAGTACCTAAACGTTTCACAAATTCCTGTGAATGAGTAGTGCAAAGAATGTTAGTGACAGTATATTGCACTGTGAGACAGATTGATTCACTTACATCTTTAATGGCGTCCTTCCGTCCCTTACTTGTAGAAGCAGAGAAGAATTCTACACAGTTATTATTGGCAAAAACTTTGACTTCACCAGAAGCAGGCTCATTCGAAATATATACTCTAGCACATCTGTCCAACTCATCTGCTGTCATCTGAACATCATCACCATTATCATCAACTTCACTTGACAATCTTTCCTGTCCTGAATTCTTAACATAATCACTAATCCTCGCACGGGCATCAGACTTCTTCAATATAGATATCTGATCTTGTTCAAATACATATTCTGCTAATTGAAATCTCTCCGCTAGGATCTGATAAGAGTATAAAGATAGTCAACATATGAGACTCAAAAAGGAAAACAATGAAGTAAGGAAACAATCACACTTACTTCATATACTTCAGCTTTTTGCCCTCCAGTCATATCAGCCATACGAGGCTTCAATAATGCAATAGTTTCTTTGAACACCATCATTGGTACACTGTTCCTGATGTTCCTAACAGCCACACATTTCTGTGAACTTGGTTCATTTCTCAATATCTTTGCCGTCTCGATAATAGTGACTTCTCTTTCATACTCCTTTTGATACAGGCTGTCAGCCACAAACGGAAAAGAGAAGCGGCTCTGAATGATGCAGAGACAAATGATTTACAAGCAGCTCATTTCCCTTTATCCCTTGTTAGTGAAGGCAGTGCTAGATGGAAGAAAAGGAAAAAGGAACTTTAAGTGCTAACACTTGTTCGTCCGCAGAGACCTAATCCGCCGGGAGACCGGTAAGAACAGTGAAAAGTACTGTTTTGTGGCTGAGGCCGCAAATGTTTTCGAGCATTTCAAGACGCTAGTACCTGTCTGCCATAGTCTATAGTTGGTAACTTCTTATGTAATATTCTAATATATTCATACTCCTTTTGATATGCAAAAGTATTATGCTTGGTAATACCATCGGCATCCAAACGGAGCTCACTACCAGCACTCAAATGGTTAACTTTAGCAGATGCCTTGACAATATTCGACTCAACAAGCTGCTTGACATTAATATTCTGTGAGCGAAGAACTTTCTTCATCATCTCAAGCTCCAACTTGAGGCATGCTCTCTTCAAGTTACGATTGACCGGAGACATGCCTTTCATTTCAGCACGATCTTGATTTAGTGCGGCAATTGTGCGATCTGTACACTTGTCTTTACTTCTTTGTTTATAATGGGCGTTAATCTTTCCTCGATCTCTGGTAGGAATATCTCGGGTTCTGTCGGCGTGATTCGTCAACCTGTCTGTTTTGGATAGAAGATATGATTTCTCAAAACATTGTTTTTCCTCCTTGGTCCATCGCTGCTTTCCTACTGCATATGAACCATCCTGTCCATTGACTTCTAAGTGACCGGCTGTTGTTGAAATAATATTGGTACGTTAATATATATAAAATGGCATACTTATAACATTGAACATGCAAACATAACCTTACCAATGTCTTCCACTCTTGCAGTAATTTCTTTCCGTTGTTCCTCTGTAACATTGTCATCCTCTGCAATTGCTTGGGTAGCATCATTAAAGTCCTTCAGATCTGAATCCTCATTGGTGATTTTGGCCTTACGACCAAGAAGATGTACACGATCTACACAAAGAGATCTTGCTAATTTGTCATCGGCCTCTTTGATTAATGTATCATACTGACATAACTGAGTTGACAAGCTCTCCTCAGTGTCTTCAATTGGTGGGCCATCATTATCAGTCTTAGTCTTACTATCAGAAGGCAAAGGAGGTGCGGCTTGCTTCTTCTGCTGTTGCTGAGTGGACGACTTGGGTGCAGCCGAAGAAGCAAGTGTGGACGACTTGGACTTTGATGCTGTCGCATTAACAACTCCAGAAGATACAGAGGTAACAGAAGAAGACGCCTTTACTGCCGACTTACGACTCTCCAACGAAGCCTTGGTTGTATTAGATGAAGAAGCAGCCCCACTATTCGATGGTTGTTTAACCTCTGCCGACTTGACGCCTCCTGAAGTGGCTGATTGTTGCCGAGAGATAGAAGTAGTGGCTTGAGAGGTCGTCTTATTGTCATTTACATCAAATCCACCAAGTGACGACGGGTCGATGAGTGGTGTATTACGGGGCACCTTCTTACGTGTAGAGGAAGAATATGCCCCTCCGTCCAGGAACGATTGCGGCGAGGGTAATGATACCTCCTTGCGGCTATCGGACAGAGTTGACGAAGGAGTCTGCTTCTTGATGATATGGGGCGCCTTCTTACGAGCCGGGGAGTTGGAGGCAATAATGGTAGCCTTCTTACTCCCCTGAGTCTTAGTAGTGCTGCCGCCACCGCTTGATTCCAAAGCGTTATCCATCTTTCTCTTCAGTGAGGAAGAGAATGATACCTTGCGGCTATCGGATTGCTCCTGCTGCTGCTGCTCCTGCTCCTGCTGCTGCTGCTGCTGCTTCTTCTTCTTCTTCTTCTTCTTCTTCTTCTGTTGTGGAGATTCACCACTCACTGGTGCCGGATGAAAGGTAACACCTAGTGAAGTAATAAGAAGTAGATAATGTGTGTAAGAGGATATCAATCTCTGTGTACAAAGTGAATACAAAATGCACTAGACTTACCGTCCCCCTTCTTATTCCTCTCTTCCCATAACCCCTCAAATACAGATCCACCAGAAGGAGTAACAGAATAACTAAACCCAACTAAACTATCACTCCCATTAGTCATATGCTTCTCCTCTCTAACAATACCACCTACTTTAGCAGAACTCCCGACGGGGTTACTTCCAATGGCTGGTGTATAAGTGAAATTAAATGTAGATGTTAGATTACATGTAGAAATGCATATTACAACCAAACATATAAAACTAATACTTACAACCATTCAGTGCTTCCATTTTAACACCCCTCTCCATACCCCCAACACATTCACCCGGATACGAATCGTAACTTGGTGATATATCCCCAAGAATTGTTAGGGCATGTGTAACAGATCTCAACAAACACATTTGTTCATTAGAAAATGCACTCTCACACTCATCACGGATGTTCTGTAGAAGTCCAATGCACACATTACATCCACTCATCAGACTGGATATCAAATTATCATGTTTCATAACATGTTCAAAGATGCCATCAAAGAACAGCAATTTAGGACCAACAACACGTTCCTCACCAATTACAATTGACAAAGTATTACCATTTACTGCATCCAGTTTCCCCAATTTCTTATCCATTATACCCTTAAAGAGTAACAGCCCCAGCTGTTGAGTATGAGAGAGATCCTCACCTTCCACCTCAATAGGTTTATCATGTGCCGCAAATGCAGCTAAATCATTATCATCGAAACTATGATCATCAGAAAAGTTGACACTACCATCTTCTGCTTCTGCTGCTGCTGATGCAGAACTATCAACAACCGATGCACGTGATTTTGCTTCCGCAGCAGCAAGGAAAGCAGTTACCTCATCATTATTCCCAAACTCCCCATCTATATCTGAATTATAAAATTCATCACTAGAGGAAAGTTTGCTTGTATTATCATGTGCTGCACCCATATCTTTATCATCTGAAAAATTGTATTGATCTGATTGGGATTGTTGTTGTTGTTGCAACGAATACGATAGGGGTGGAATACCATCACCGCCATTATTATCATACGAACTATTTTGTTGTTGCGGTTCACCTGCACTTATAATATTATTGCCACTATTTTTTGTATGCTGTCGTTTAGTACTTGGTAATAATTCATCTCCGAGGCCGAGACGATTGGAAGAAATATTATCAACACGGTCACGTTTTCTATTAGTATTATGATAATATGGATTAGATACATTATTAACAATACCACTAACATTTGCTGTTGGTTGACCAATGACACTAAAATTATTTCTAGTTGATGCCGCCGCCGCCGATGAACTACTAGCGCCTGGGGCTGTTACCCCAGTTAATCGGCCATTATTATCCAACCCTCTTTGGGGAGGAGATGGTTTTATGTTCATTCCTATTCTTGAAGTTCGGTAATAGAATGGTGTATGTGAAGTTTGTGTTAATAATTTAAGAGAATTTTATCCCTTGGGTTATTTTTTTCATTCCTTGGGTTGACTAAGGGGCTAACATTAAAAATATATATAAGTGATTGGTATCGATATTACAAAAGGGGTAACATTAAAGTGACATTATTTTTTCAGGTGGGTAAAGTAATGCGGTCTACTCGATTAAGGATAGCGCTGAGAACCGAACCCTCAATACATTTTCATTGCAACAAGTCACAATAAGTACAACAAGTCACAAAATGATGTCTTGGGTAATAATTTCTTCTCCAAGTGCACAAATCTTTTCTTAATAAATGCATAAGCTATGTCACACCTTTGTACTATTCTTGGCATCTAATCCGGCAGTGTCATGTAGTTTGATTTGTAATTTTTGTAGACGTGTATTAGTGGCAATACATGTACCAAGTTTTGAATAATCCTCTGCATTACTTGAGGTAAACTCAGATAATTTATCACTACCCAACAATAACTCTGTAAAATGATAGGCATTACTTTCTATCACGAACAGGATCTTGTCAATATCTGTTTCTTGATTTATAGGGTCTAAGATGCAGTCAATCTGGCTGTCATCCTCGATATTTAATGATTGGGCGGAGTCTGTTTCATAGACACGTTTACCGTCGACAACCGTAAAATAGCAACTAGAGCCCTTCTTAATTCCATTTGTTTTTTCATAATGCCTGAAGAGTTTACTCATTTTCGAGGATTTGTTAATCTTATAACATACTACAGACTCTCCACCCCGATGCTTATTTCTCACCCGGATACAGATTGCCTCATCAGACATTTTATTAATAGTGTGTATATATTATTCAAAGAGATGCTATTCTATGTATTGCAATATTGTAATATTGGTCGAGTAGGGCAAAGTTAGTGACACACCCAATACCACAAGGTTTATACTATTGAAACTTGATGATAAATGATAAAGAACCCGAAATTTATGATTAAGAGTAAATTATACTTATGCCGCAAGACTAAATCGAAAGAGTGTTGATAAACTGGTCTAATACCTGTATTATTAGCGTATTGGATAGTATTGGATATATATACCAACATCGACAACATAATCTAACGAAGTCAACAAATAACTCATATCCCAATCACTCTCATAAAAAGGGGGGGGGGGGGGCCTTTAGTTTATTTAGGCCTACGTAC
>Ga0214477_100339_pt1 | contig 33250 bp, 26 predicted proteins | sample M1_20Mar14CPVII9_FD_165058 | JGI IMG/M metagenome (GOLD analysis project Ga0214477, IMG submission 165058) | Marine eukaryotic communities from Monterey Bay, California, United States - M1_20Mar14CPVII9sort6BwellC16 | ecosystem: Environmental > Aquatic > Marine > Unclassified | place: USA... | reverse complement strand
TCTTTGATATCCCAATAAAACGATATGTAGATATATGTATGAATTTTCAATATCGAATGACTTCTTATCTTTATTGTTTGTTTGTTATACATAAGATGTGATCACTAAGTTCAATTTGTTAGGCAAATAGATCATCCCAAAGATACAATCTCCAGAGGCACGGAGCCTCTATATTTAGATTGTTCCTCTTGACACTAAGTGTTAGATTAAGATGATAAAAGACTTCGGTAATAGAGTTTAACAGTTACATTACTCAAACTAAGAGAATCTTATACTTATACTCAAACTTAGTCTGTCTTCAAACGAATAATCCTGCCTGTCCGCCAATACTTCCTTATCTCTTCCATCCCTTCTACCTTCACACTACCTCCCCTTCTACCATATTCGAACTTCTCTCTCCGACTACCTCCCTGCTTGCCCACCTTCTCCTTCTAATAACAGCAAAGGTTGGTTGTACCGCAGTCAGGGCATTGACCACCTTCACTGCCGTGTCCTCCTTCACTCACATTGATCCCTGATGTGCTGGCATCCATTAGCATCACATTCCTCAATGGATCTCTTGTGGTATGCAAGAAAAGAATCCGACTCATGAGGACCATCATTGCAATAAGCATCATAGCAATGTGCACACCCACCCCTTTCATGAGGCTAAGGGGGGCGGGGAGGAATACGGTGTCCTCCTCCGCACATGTAACGTTTCTTCTGTGGACAAGTGCACCTCTTGTGATACATCTTGATGTCTTCAGAGTCTTCAGAGTCCTCATACGAACAGCATGCATCAAAAGAACATCCAACGTGGGGATACATCTCGATATCGTCGGGGTTGCCTAAAGCCTCAGCAACTTGTTCCTTGAAGGTGTCAGCAACACCACGGAGGTTGGGCTGGTTTAATATTATAGTATTGCAAAAGATACGAGCATATGATATGAGTATGTAGGTTGAAGATGAGTCGACGATAAGATGTCTCATCATCCATAAAAAAATGACACATCATATGCACAAAATACATTAAACTTACCTCTTCGGCCGCAGCGGCACCGAGAAGCATCAATGATGCAGTAGTTAAGCAGTATAACTTGATTATGATATTATTTGATTGTGAGTAGATAAACAATATTATGAGAGCATCACGCACTACTTTGCAGTGTAAACAGCATAAAGCACTTTATTTCTCTCAAAGTTTTTTGTAGTTGAGGGTAAAAGTTATGGGGTACGGTATTTAGATCAAATGGTACACCCTGTCATTATGAATACGGAGAATGAACGTAGGAATTAAGATCCCTCACGGTATTCGCCTAATATTTGGAATTAAAATGAGAAGCTCCCCTTTCCCAAAATAGTTTCTTTAGTCTCTTTCCTATGAACTCGTGTCTCGGTCAAAATAATAGCATCTACAGCCTCATCACCGCCAAACTCTCAATCCTCTGCCAGAGTTGGTGCTTTAGGTGTCAAGAAATTGCGCAATAGTTCAACATAAAAGATCATAATTCTCCATCACTACAACAAATTGCAAGTGAACTACTACCCTTACATTAACATTAACATTGCTCATCCCGCTTCCCATATCTAGTAAACTACACAATGAAGATCATTCTCATCTCCGCACTCTTGGCTCTCGTTGCCAAACACCCTGTTGCTGTTGCAACAACAGTAGAGCAGAAGGGAAAGATCCTATTCCCCGACACCACCATCGAGGGAGAGAAGGCCATCAGCCGTCATTTGCAGGCCAAATGTGACCCCAACAATAGTCGTAAGCCAAGCAGCAACATAAAGCGACCGAACCCCGCGCTGGCGGGTGCAGTTTACCCTGTGCTATGTGTTAGGTAAGAAGAAGCAGTCAACCTAAGTAGTAGTGACAGGTAAGCTCTTTTTCGATCTCAATACTAACTAATGCCGGAAAATAACTACCTAATTCTGGTTGAATTTTCTTATCTGACGCATTCTCCCGTCTTTGTTCCAAGAAGGAATCATAGGTCTTAGGTAATCTTCCTTCCATTGGAGTTCATTGTACGATTTAACATTTGTCATATAATAAAGGAAGACTGCCCAAGTCATTTTGACGTCCACCAAAGCCGTGTGTGAAAACTGAATATCATTGTCTTTTGGGTGTACAACACTATAGAGTTCCACGAGGTTAATACCAAGAGTCCTTGTTTTGTATTTTTCCCTAACTTCACTGGGTAGATATTTCAATAGTTTAATATTCCAAGTGTCACACTTAGGAGCATCATTCCATAGAACCTGCTGTTCTTTGTTGAGATTGCACTTAAAGATCGAGTCTTCGTGTTCCATATTATGCGCGATGACACTGCCATCATCTGGGAGCTGGCTGACAATTGCAGCAAATTCATTAAAAACCAGATCAGAATCAACGCCATTTTCAACAGCACATTCTGTTGTAATACCATGAACAGAGGTAGCCTTTTGGGCAATCTTGTCATACCCATGGGGTTTAAGCAGATACTGCTTCGATTCAAGGCATTTCATATCACGATCTTCAATACACTCGTCCTCTTGCCACTTTCTTTGAGCAATCCATTCATAGTTTAAATCGTCTTTTTTAAACTCACCAAACACCAAATGAACAGCCTCAATCAATGTACGATTGCATTCAATACTAGTTCGAATCAATTTTGTAAGAACTGGTCGAGATCTTTCCAAAGCATCCTTTGACTTTGACATCATGTCGTCTAAATGCAGGTATGCGACCAACCACTTTGATTCTCTCAACAACCAAGTTCCATTGTTGTCATGCCAAAGTTGGACCGCCACTTCTGGATTGCTTTCAAAGTCAACATCATTGTAATAATCTTTTCCTGGTACCTCCCACACTTTAGTCTTCTCAAAGGAACAAGACATGTCTTCTCGCTTCTGCTTTTCTCGAGCTCGTGTATTTCTCATTCGAGTTTTATGTCGAGCCCTATTCTGAGGTGTCTTCATTCGCGCTTTGGCCTTCTCCTTTTCTTTATCAGCCTTTTGATGGCTTTGATTCATTCTCCTGGCTTTTTTTAATACAGCTTTACGTGCCTTCTTTACCTTCTGTATCTCTTCAGGTGATTTGCCATCATAGGAGCTTGCATGCTTACCGCGACGAGACTTCTTGCCTCCTACACCCCCTCCAATCATCAAATCATTAACTCCTATACCATAGAATGAGAGAAAAGGGGCAAAGAGATCAATACACTAACTAAGCAACAAATATACAACGAATAGGTGGACTCACCTATATCACGATAGTTGGAACATTCAGTGTCATTGCATCTCTTGTTACTGCAATGTGAATGTTGTGCAAAAGCACCTGGTATGGATAGATCAACATTTGTAGATTTAGGAGTTGTTTGTACATCTTGGGTGGGATGATCAGAGGATACTCGTTGATCATTATCGGAGCTAAGTGCTTGTACATCTTGGGTGTGGGAGGCACTCTTCTCCTCTGCTGCCATTTCTTCAGAAGTGGAGTTACCACCATTGATTGGCATCCTTATCATATCGGTGTTGGTAGGATAGTATATTTTTGACGATACTTCAATAACTTCTTGTTTGATAAATGCTATCATATGGCGGAGATATACGATGTAACAGATAAATGTAATTGCAAATGCAAGTGCCGAGGCGTACAGAAGTAGTATGACACTCGTCATGGTGCTGCCTACTACATATGTGATACCATATGCCAAGCATCTAATATATAGTAATGCAAATCGAATGATTGGATAGATGAATCTGAGGACTTGTAACCATGGCTGAGGTCGATAATATACTTGTAGAGTATGTACTGCTTCGTCGTACCAGTGGCTGTTGCTGTTGTTGTTGTTGTAGCGGCGGCTTTGTTTATATCCCATCTTGTCCGATGCTTGGAGTTTTCTATCCTGTGTATTGTAGGTTCCCGGCCTAATGCATTATCAACAATCTCATCCATCGAACAACAATATGAGAAGAAGCACCAGTCTGTGCATCATCACACACTAAACAGCCATGGGCCGTTTATCAATTACTGCCCACCCTTTTCTTTCCGAAACATCAAATGAAAGGGATAGACAACAATATGAGAAGAAGCACCAGTCTGTGCATCATCACACACTAAACAGCCATGGGCCGTATATCAATTACTGCCCACCCTTTTCTTTCCGAAACATCAAATGAAAGGGATAGACAACAATATGAGAAGAAGCACCAATCTGTGCATCATCACAACTAAACAGCCATGGGCCGTATATCAATTACTGCCCACCCTTTTCTTTCCGAAACATCAATATAAAACCGCTTCCCCTCTCTACAACATCAATGATATTATAGGAAATTTTGTATTGCTTTGTACATCGGCGTCGATTCAATATTTGGAATTGGATATCTATTGCAATTGAACACCGTAATATTATAATATACTGTTGAAACATTCACCTCAGTACTAAGGAGGCATTTCATTATTAAATGCACCACGTTGCATTTCCAGAAGACCGTTAACTAATGTCTATAAAGATATCAGGAAATATGCAGAGTATATGAAGCAGGATGAAGACTTCACGTTGTTATTGATTGCGCTTCACTATAATTTGAGGCGTTGTTCTGGCGTTGTTCCGTGTGGTACGGTAACTAATTCTCAATAATGAGAGGTAACACTTCACACTTTGCTACTTCTTACCTTAGTATTTGCAACTCATGACGTTCTATCGCCAAACACCACGTTTATTCTTAAATGCCCCGAAGCACAATTAAAAGTTGATAGAGTTACCACTACTGGTAGTAGGGTAAACTGACTGACATTCAAAACAATCGATACATCTCCCAAGCTCGATTGTTTGATTAGTAAAAATAAGGACAAGGAAAACTTTGCAATTAGAACTGACTTGGAGGCATGTATTTACGAACCGGCTTCTGAATACTGTTTTCCATGTAGGAAAGCATGCTCATTTCCTTGTGATGCTGAGGATTGTACTAATGTATATGACGGTGATTGTGAAGAGAATGATCCATATTGTTGGTATGATGATGGTCCCTGTGCCACTTTTTGTCCCGCGTCTGTATGTGAAGACTGTTATGGAGATTCTGAATCTGATAAAGTTGAATGCTATGCTACCCTTGATAAGATTGCAGAAGAGAATCCTGATTTGGGTCCACCCCCAGGACTATGTGATAAGTTTGGAGGAAAATGTTCTGTCCCTCTCTTCCCGATTCAAGATAAAGGCGCAAGCACTCGTATCGAGGATACACCCGGAGCAGAGAATGTGCAGTACGGAAAGAGTTGTGGCGAGGCAAACAAGTGTACCTTTGGAGAGTCTGACATACTCCAGACAAATTGTGATGATACATTTGATGATTATTGCAGAGAGTATGACAGAGATCTCGACAAGGCTCTTAATGGGGATGGCATTTCGCGTAAGTAAAGGTTCTACTATTGTTTGCTTTCATGATATACTTACAGTATACATCTTTTCATAAATATTATTATTAGGTTGCAATGTTACATATTTATTTCTCCAGGAATTGCAAGATGGATCAACACGCAACACGCTAACATTCAAACAATTATGTGATGAAGACTTTTACTCAAAGTCACTAGCCAAATTGGGGGATCGTTCCATCTACAATTATTTCCTCTCCTCTGGTCTAAGTAGGACATACCTTAACCCTGAGGGACTCGTCATAGCAGCACCTTACTGCTACGACTTCTTCTACGGTGACAGTCGATGTTTTGAAAAGATTGGGGACAATCCCGGTGGGGGGTTTTCTGGCCCTAATCCTAAATACGGCCATTCTGTCTGGATATTCTTTGTGCTCCGTTTCAGGGCGAGCTTCCCGATGGTCTAGTTCAAGATTGCCCCAGGCCCACCCCTAAGCCATCTCCTAAGGTAAGCAGTGACAGTATCACCATCGAGAAGGATACAGTATATTATTGGTCAGTGCTCATATCTTGCGATTCTCACTTTATTTACTCTCTATTCGAAAGCCCACAAAGCGTCCCACTCGTGTCACGCCCCCACCTAAGCCATCCGCTAAACCAGTAGTTCCTACTCCTTTGGTAAGAAAAATTGCATTATATTATATAAGATCAGTGCTCATATCAACATATGATTCTCGCTCACTCCATTTCATTATACTTATCTAAGCCAACAAAGCGTCCCAATCCTGCCACCCCTAAGCCATCTACTAAACCAGTAGTTGATGCATGTGGTGGTATTAAAAGAAGGAGGACGTGCAACAATACTTCTGGCTGCAAGTGGAGGAAGAGGAAATGTATTACAAAACCTTTTTAGAAATTCTATGTGTTATGCCCAAATCTGTGTCAAAGTTGAGGAGGTATCTGCTGGGAAGAACATAAAGTCTTCATCTTGGCTTACTCTATTGTGACCAAGTTAATGATGTGGTATCATTTGGAGTAAAAGTCACGGGGTATAACATAGGTATGTGTGAGTTTAGTTTAGATATACAAATGTGAGCTGATAGACAATGGCATCATGCATTAGTCGCCATGGAGGCTTCACTTAGGGAAAGCAAAGAGATCGTTGAAACATATCAACTAAACTAGAAGAAGATCTTTTTCAGAACTTTGTACATAGGTGATCATTAAGTTTATTACTCTAGCAAAACAAGCAAACATACCTCAATAATTCCCTCTTCTGTTAAGCCGGCAATCATATCATCTCTCTCGGAGAAGGTGATGGCGGACATTCTGGAGGCGGGTTAGAGCCGCCGCCTTGCATAACAAACTCTACTTCTGGATTCTCGGGTTCAATGTCAATGGCCATGGCATCATTGTAAGCCTTGATTAAGTCTTCATCGCTCACATCATCCATGTGTGGCATATCGCCTATATCATATTGAGATAAACTCTCTTCTATTTCTTGCAAGCCATCTTCCATAAATAGACTTTGCTCTACAACATCCCCCTTATCTGATCCACCGGTAGAAACCCCAAAATCAATGGCTTGTAGTTGGTCGTCGTCATACACACCATGCCATCCACCAGAGGCACTATTTCGTACCTCAACCATGATATTAAGATCACCAAAGTCATCCTTCATTATTGAATTAGATCGATTGATACCCCATGCACTCTTTCGTCGACCTGGTATAGTTGAACTTCGACGTCTACTGCCGTGTAGATTATTTGAACTATCCATTAAGGCATCATTTTCCTTCTTCTTTTTGATTCTATAAATGACCAAGATGGATGCAACGACTGACACAATGATGAAAGTCAAGGCAAATGCTACAATACCGACTAAGGCACCATTCTTCGTTTCAATATCTTTTTGGCTATCGTCATTTTCAACAGCAGGTGTTGTTGTTGATATTGTAGGTTTGAGGGGATATCCAGGACGTGGTTTCTCAGGCTGCACGGGCACAGGTGCCGGGGCAAGTCCATCATCGGTCACTGCCACATGAACACCGCTATCACGATCAAATGACATGATAAACACATCCATAGCCGCATCTTCACCATATTGACCATATCGGAACTCATCCTCGATACGTTTACGCATCAAACTCCCTCGGGTATTGCCGGTAACAATAGCATTGCCTAATCGGTCAGTGGTAATACCACCGTTGCCTCTTGAGGGGAAGTCATCTCTCGTTGATCCGACTTGTTTCAAAAAGTTGCGTGAACCATTTGATGTTTGATAGCTTGAAATGAAAATGTCTGTACCGCCCATTGCAACGTTGTCACCTCCATCATAACCTTCTGAGAAGTCTGTTACGACTCCACCATCTTTGACCAAACCAGTTAAATAGACATTCTGTCCATCTCGAGTCACCGCACATCCATAACCATATACATCTCCCTTCCTGCTCTCATAGTCGTCAACGCCTGCCTGACTTATCATTGATCCAACCTGTACAGTCCACACAGTCTTCATCGTATCTAATTCAATCTTCATTAAGAAAGCCTCCATGGTATCATAACTTCTATTACCAGATGATAGCCTTCCAATAACAGCGGGCAATAAGGCCTCAGTCGATCCAACAATATATACATATTCCATAGTTTCTTGTTCACCGAGAGGGACTAATGGTTTGGAGCATATACCGGCAATGATATCATTCTTGCCAGGATTACTGGCGATGCGTTTGGAATGAAAGTTCTGAAACTGATTAGTATTGATATTGAAGTCAATTCCTCCAGCAAAGGCGCCTGTGTCGGTATGTATCTTGGTAATGAATCCATCCAAGTCGGAACGTTTCGGCGGCCCGCCAGTATCGGTTAGGTCTTCATTATCTTCACTTGCCGTACCAAATGCCGATCCTCGACCGGCAGTTGTACCGACCATAACAAGTAAATCAAACTTACTCTCATCAGCTACACCATCACCACTAACACCCGATGACTTAGGCGCGAACAATAATCCCGAGGGACGAACATCATCACCTAAATCAGGTTTAAATTCCTGTTTCCACTCCTCTCTCATTGCAACTACACCTTTATCTTCATCATATGACTGCGCTGCCAACTTGGCTTCAATATCAGTAAGTTCAGTTGGTTGGACATTACCCTCAATCATCATCTTCTTTACAATAATACGATAATTATATCCATAATTTGGCCGTCCTTTATCACCAAAGTTATCATTTAATTCACCAATATCAATACCAGACGTTTCATATTCAGTAAAGGTACGTTGTGACGCTCCTTGACCGATTGTTTCATCATTATTCAGGAATGATTGTGCAGCATCGGCATATTGATCTTTTATATTCTCATCACCAGATTCTGATGCAAGTAATACTACATAATAGTCTTTTTTCGATGTAGGATCGGCAACTAACGATACTGGGTATATAGTTTTAAATTCCGATAAATTATCATTTAATAATGCACGACTTTCAATACCACTGGTAACAATCTTTTCATATTCATTCTGTGGTATGTTGTATGATGTTGCACCATCAATATAGGATAAATCTTGTGCCATATGTTCTTCTTCAATACTTGCTGAATGTAATTCATAATCTAATTCATCATGATTACCAGTTGTTAAATCATTAATATCTTGATTAATTGTATTTTGTGTCAAGTCACCACGGGGTAATCGAACATCGACTTGTTGTGCAAATCCATATACGGATGCTTCATTTGTTCCTGGACCTTGTGAGAATTCATTTATTATATATCCATCTTGTTCATTTGAGTTTGATTGTTTGAAAGCTTCGACATGTCCTGATATTAGTAAACGAACTGATCTTGTTTCAATTATGGGTATATTAGGCGGTATAGCTGCTTGTTGAGAAGTTTGTAGCTTTCTATTCTGCTTTCTTTGTCTTTCACCATCACCTTCAAATGTAAACCCATCCGAAACACCACCTGTATCTGTATCAGATGGTATTTCATTACCAAAATTATCCAATCCAGCCTGTGGTAAAGTTGATACAACCTCATCCTCATCTTCTTCATCCCAAGTGGGCAAATCAGTAGGAGCATACCCACCACCAACTAAACTAGGCCAAGGCGTTGTAGTAGGCGCCATTGTAACACTTGGAGAATATGTTGGCCATATATTACTTTGACCTGGTATAGCTGGTAATAATTCACCCGGCTGTACTTCTACATTTGTATCAAATCCATTCATATCTTCTTGTTCTTGTCCTCCCTCTGAACTATGATCCCAATTATCATGTGTATACCCACCAGGAGTGTTACCAATCGTTTCACCATTCAAAAGTGTCGTACTGGGTGTATTGGCAGTATTGGTGAAGAGTATGTCAACACTTGAACATCCCTCATTACCAAATTCACTACCAAATCGTCTTGAGTGTATAATTTTCACTTCATTCTCTGGCTGTTGAGATGCAGTTTGTATATTGTTTGGTGCTGAAGTTGTTATTGGTGGTAATCCTACTATGGCATAGTAACAATCACTCTTACTACTACTTTCACTTCCACTTCCTCCTGAAGTAGTACTGAGTGGTGAATAACTTGGTATACCAACATCTAACAAATGTGGTCTTATCCCGGTAGCCATGTTAATCCACCACATATCATCCATTATACCATCATTATTAATATCACTCTTCTCGCCATTTAAATTATATACATCTATACCATCAAATGTATTCGAACCACTGACATATGTTGATCCTGTTATGTAGAGTGAATGATGTAATGGATCGTAATGGATGGAACCAATGTAAGATGATGGATCTAGGGGTGTGGTGTGTGGTTTTGATGGGTCAATGTTACGATATTCATAAGAGTTTAGGGTTGTTGATTGATATCCGAAGGGTGTGTATGCTTGTATTGGTAGTATTGTATTTGTGTTTGGCAAGATCGAGAAGGCTGTGAGGAAAAAAGTTATTGTAGTGATTGTGGATGATAGCGGTATTGTCGCCGCTGATTTTCTTGGTGGTATTATCATCATATTCTATATTTCTCTATTCTATACTATATTATTTGCCGCTTTAATCTGGGGTTGTTAGTAGTAGAAGAAGAAGAGTTGCCGCGCATACTTGGTTTTGTTGGATCTTGTTTGTGTGCTAAGTGCTAATTATTTTGTTCACAGGATACCTTTGGTATCCTCGACTGAATTAGGAGGGTAAAGTACATCTAGTGACGAGGAAAGCTTTCGTGTTACTAAATTACCAAGCAGACAGTAGCCTTTCATTCTTTTCCTAAACTACACTATTATCTTTACTTTAAGTTGATATCAAACTACAGGTTTGTTCATAAGAGAGGCATTCTCAGTCTCAGTGGTTGCACCATTATCAGTATCAGGAACATCCTCTGGATACATAACCGGACTTGCAGGTCTTTTTATAGGGTACAAAGCCGCCCTGAACATGATCATAATCATTGCAAAGACCACGAGGAATATACTCGTGGAGAAGAGCCATGTAAGGCCGCCGACGCCATCTAAACAAAGTGCACTATGGACAAATGTTGAGTAAATTGGATTGAATGTCTTGCATTGTATGATATCTTGGACTCCAATCCAGGCACTGTTGAGACTGTACGAAGCTGCATGTAACAATTTCGCGCCTTCATGAATAGATGTGGCTAAGGTACTGCTTAGCATACACTGGGTCTCAAGATCTTGTAGATTCATATTCACTACCTCTCCAGAGAAAGTGTATACGGCATTTACTGCCTGAGTAATCTTATCGGTGAGGTCAGCAATCTCTCCTTATAGAAACAAGATGAAGTAGATATGGTATTTGTTAGAAGATATAAGAGGCAGAATGAATCAAAGCAACGCATAGAAACTCACCACCAGTAGGCTTGATTGTACAGGCCGACACATAATATATGAGATATTTGAATATAACACTGTGAAACTGCTCTTCTAAGCGATAGAGGAGATTTATCACAATATCATCTGGAAGATTCGCGTTACACATTTTATAAGATGAAAGAGAGGAGATAATAACATTTGTTAGTACAACTGGTTTGTAAAGGCAATCAAACAAAGGTAAACTAAGTTCAAATGTGTCAGTCAAGACTTTATATTGAACACAAGCATTGACAAGAAACAATACAAACACGGGCTTTCCTGGCTTGACACAAAAGTCCGCTCCACTAATGCTTGTCACGAGGAACACGAGAGCAAAGATCCAAAAGACAATGAGAAAGAAAATGAATATGGGCCAAAGGATCGCATTCCTGTGGTGTGTAGTTGAATGATAAAGATGAGTCAGAAGAAGTATCAATATTGGACAAAATCAAATGATCAAGTTTAGATGTACTCACGTAGCAAATCTAGTGCAGCAATTGGCGACACCTCTTGAAGAGAATCCTACCACGACAAGCATGCCTAGAATTAATATCCCAATTACAATTGATATAGAAATGGTGACGTAAAAGAATGCATTCACATCCTTCAAGTTGTTATCAACCTGTTCCGTCATGGATATAAGGTAATTCAAATCATCTTGGAAGAGTTCAACATTCTCATCAACTGCTTGACTAAGAGGCTTAATCTCTTGCTTGAATTGATTAACATATGTATTAATCTGCCTTGCCACTTCTCCATTACCCTTACAAAAGTCAAGATCACCTTCGTTAGCAGCTGCACTTGAGGTGACATTATCAAACCCTTCTACCAATAGATTTTTGTCAGTTCCTACATCATTGGTAAGTGTTATAACTTGGTATGCAGTATCTTGAAGAATATGTAGGCCACTACTTGTACTATCTAAGGAGTTCTTGAATGATGTAACCCCCTTGGCATAGAATAAGGCACCTGCCACTAATACACACAATCCACTAATGACGAATGTTGCTCTTACTGCCCATACTTTTCTCTTCCATTTCTTCTCTTTCTGTAGAGTCTCTTCTATTTCGGTCCCTATACTATTGTTTCTAGCACTGATTAATGGACTTGCCAAATCATTTTCTTCCCTTTCAATCTCCATCCCACTTTCTTCTTCACCTACTGTAGAGGAATGCGGTGTTCTTGGTTCACTACTCTCTTCTCCAGAAACATAATCAGGATGCTCTAACCTGCCTGCCAGAAATCCAACTCGTTTCTGTCCAGCAATCTTCAATCCAATGATCACCATGGACCATACCAATCCTATTGCAAATATTACCATAGCGGCACTAACTACGCCAAGTATATAACTTTCAGCTGATTTAATATTATCATCTTGCACGGCCTTGACGAGTGTTTCAATATTGTTAGTATGACCGAATCTGAAGGTATTATAATGTTGTGATTGTATATTCTTTGTAGCAGTATACGGCGGTGGATTATATGGCGTCGCATTAAATACTGGTAGAGGAGGATCAGTTGATATGAATACAAGATCATCCATTAGAGGTCTTATATGTTGCTGCTAAGAGACAGTAATAGTGACAGACATAAAGAGTTGCAAACACATGATATGTGAGCACATAAATATAATACGCTATGAAGACCAACAAATATATAACATATTCTCACCATTATTTATTTATATGTATTATAATATATCTCTTTTGCTCTAATATATGTTGCTAATAAGATACATGAGTATCTACCATCTTGCTTCTATCAATCATGTCAAAAAGCAATCAATAGTCAAGCAAAGATTAGGTAAGGACTTACCTACCTTAAGTGGATTTATCGAACCGGCCTGCCAAATCTGTATTATGCGAGCCAACGCTAGAAAGAGAGTCGACAATTAATCGACTTGGGCGATCTCTTCGATGGATGGCGGTTGAGTTAGGTAGGGTTGACATTTGAAGTTGACCCATTGTTAAAGCATTCATACTATCATCAGAGTATATTGCAACGAAGTATAAAAACATACAACAACTAACAATAAGATGGTCAACACATTCGACACGTCCGTAATCACCGTAAAGAAGTATTCATCTCGACGACGACTAAACTCACCATCCTTCACATCGCATCGTTTTATTAAAAGTTCATGGACATCATCAAGCGATGGATACTCGGTCTTTAGTGACAACGATGATCGAGATGATGATAATATACAAGGTCTAGTACTATCGACAAGTTGTAGTGGTAGTTTAAGTGATGCCGACATTGATGATAACATCTCTGTTGATAGTCGCTCGTTGAACTCCGAGGTTCGAGATCATGGTCCTATTGATGTTGATACATGTCGTAAGGCTAGTAAGAAGGACAAGATGAAGAAGAAGGTGGAAGTAAACTTCTTTGAGTATACAAGTCCAACCAAAAACAAAGCATCTAGTGGAAGACGTACATCATTCATCAAGAAGGAACTAAGTTCATTAAAGGCATTGAGTACAAAGACTCGTTTGTCGTTAACACGAGGATTATCAACGGATACTGAAAGTAGTGGTAGCCAATCGGATGCGGGAGGATGCTTTGCCTAATGGGAAGAATGAAACTCTCGGATGTACAATTTAGATGCCTACGATAACGAGGCGTTGAATAAGTACATCTTGAGAAGGGGAGAAGTAATATGACGACTCATATATATTGAGAAGAACACACGGTGGTATTACCCATAGCAATATCTATGTCTAGATTGTAAATTAGTAGTATTTCTAAGAACAGAAACGGAGACCTATATATGCTCTATTGTACATATGATATATCTATTTTTAGATTAGAAGATCCAAGATGTAGCAAGCAAATCTATCAACTCCTTTTGGTCCTCTTTGCGGCAGGCTTCATATCATCCGATGAGCCGTCTTCTTCACTAACTTGATCACTTGACTCATCATCATTGTTGACATCATGAAGTAAATACCGAAGAAGTATACGACTTCCCACAATATACGGATCCTCGATATCGTCTTCCTCTTCTTCTCCTCCTCCTCCTTCATCTTCTGCTGCAGTAGACTTCTCTCCATCTTCACTGTCTTCTATAGCCGCAGGTTTCTTATCATCATCTGATGATGATTCTTCTTCTTGTTCCTCCCCATTGTCGTTCTGCACTTCCGTTGCAACTTCAGTATTAGCTCGAGCTACTTCTGGACAATTGTATTGAGAATGTTCAGTTGAGCCACAATGATTGCAAACCATATTGCTACTTTGCCATCTCATAGGGCATTCTGCTTGCCAGTGTCCTCTTTGATTACATCTATGACATTCATCTCCATAGAGGGCACGACCTTCTTCGAATGCCCGACGTTGATTTGGACTAGCATAACGGCCGCCATCTTTGTCTTCTTTGTCCTCCTTCCCGGGAGTTCTAGGAGGATCTCCCATCTTCAGATTGGCTTATATTACTATTGCAATGGATTATGAGATCATATCATTTGAGATTTATTGACGAGGGCTCAATAATTGCTGATTTCTCAACGGTCGATTCAAAAATATCTTTCCGACGGGATACCAAAAGAGATTCGAAGCACCTGAGTTATCATCAGCTACCTTTCAGTACCTCTTAGTACATGGTATGGGGGAAACATGCTAAACTACTTATACAGTGTATTTGTTATCTCGTTTTGTTATTAATTGCTATTCTATAGATCACAGACAAAGATCCAATCAACCCTAAATGTAGCTTCTTAGTCCCCACTTGAACTTTGCACTTGTATACTTACTTCATTACGGCGTTTCCAAGGAGGAGTGAAAGGATCGTTATAGTTTGCAAGTACTATTGGAGCACCATCGACAGCATCCCAATCTTTATCAGCTTCTACCATCTCTCGTAGCTTAATAGACCTGTTTTCTTTATCGGATTTTCGCCCAAAGCCAGAAAAGGCAATCACAGCTCGATCACATCCCTCGACTGATGATACCTTAACTGAACTATCTGATAATGGTGTTGGTGCTTTGTCCTTCTCTTGCCAATAATCAGACGGTAATACGAATGACATTGTACGATCTGCTCCGTCTCCTTGAGATAATACCGGAGTTGTCATTTTCATTGCTGTTTCTTCTTCATTCTTCCCGAATAGATAACCAGCCAAAGCTCCGAATGAAGTAGCACCTGATAATTGCGGATTCGATAACTTTGTTGCACTTTCTTTATCACTACCTGATGATTTAATCTCATTCATTGTTACTGAACAAACAGAGAATTGTTCATACCTTCTGATTTGATACCCTCCCTTCTTTGACGATAGTATGTCATACTTTGGTGTCTCTAGTCCATCAGGTGTTCGTTGAAGTAACTCTTCTTCCGTTGATAGGTATCCAACGTTAGCATCCTTCTTTGCCATTGATAGCATGTATGATATGTCGTTATTTGATGACTCATTATTGTTTGCAATAGTACGGATTAATACAGAGAGAGCACTTCTTTTTCTCCGCTGCTTTGCTTCTTCAGTATCTGCAACATCTTCCCCTTCCGATGACTCGGGTGTTGATAATTCTAGTAGTCGGTTCAACTTTCGTTGTCTGGCTCGACGGGAGATTCTAGATGCTAATGGCAATTTAGTCCAAATAGGATATGATGAATCTGTAGGTAGCATTTCTTGAAGATAATCCTCCATTTTGGGAGTGCCTCTTACTTGCATTAGCATATCAACTACTTGTGTAGCTGTGGTACTATTTCCTATTAATACATCATCCAATAATAGCACGGGAGATTGTGTAGTAATGCTATCATCTGTTGCTGTACTAGACATATAATTTGTCTGAGGATTTGTTTTGTGGTATCTTCTAGATGATGGGGCCACAAAAGGCGTAACCGAGCGTATATTACTCAGGCATAATACCAACAGTATCGATATCCTTGTTAACACCGACATTATCATATTCTGCGTTAATTGCTGACTCCCCCCCTCTATCAATCAATGACAAGTGGAGAGAATGAAGATCTTTGCTTTAGGGTATCCTTTGGTATCCTAAAACTCAACGCAATGAAAAGAAAAGCAAGTGATTTTCTCAACAACTCAAGTTGATATATAATTATGATTTTGTATGTTACAATTCTATGTTATGCAGTGACCGAGAGCATCACACCAGGTGCAACGCCTTGTGGCACATCAATGAATAATGTTACACCAGTTTTTGGATGGATAACCTGAAGCTGCTGCCCAGCTTGGAGTCCATGAGGAACTTGAACTTGAAATGTAGCTTGCCTGCTCTTCAGATAGGTAGGGGCGTAGCGTCCAACTTGTATTGTTGACCTGGTCAGTACATACTGTTGAGAAATACTTTCCCATTGACCCCAGCCAAGAGCAACGACTCCAGCATGAAACTGAGAATGCTCCTCGGCTGTCCATCCGCCACTCTTTTGTGCCGGTCGATCTCCGGGGCACAACTTGAGCTTCTTCCTCGCCCGCTGCTTGGTTTCCTGTAGCTCACGTTTTTTTTTAGACTTCTTTACTACTTTGTCATATGTGCCTTCCCCAAATGCATTTTCATAGGTATCTTTGTCATCGTTCTCAGCGACAAACTTCTTGAATGCCGCTCCGTTGAAACGATTCTTGACCTGGTTAGGACTTCGTTTCCCCTTAAAGTCTTCTCTACTAATGCGTGTAAAATCTTTGCCGAGTGTTTTATATGCCTTCCATAGACAGATATCATCGGCATTATCGAATGGACTCTTGTCAAGCTTTGGATTGAGTACGTTAGTCCAACGTTCATTAACTTGCTTGCCAGTACGTCCTTCCACCTTTGTAGCGATCTTGGTGTAGTCAGGTTTCCCATTCTTCTGGTAGTCTGCAGACGTTACTAGCCGTGTAAGTAATGCATCCTCATCTTTCGACCATTGAGTAGATTCTGCTCGTTTCTTGAGAGCTGTTACTTCTTTAGATCTCTTAGATGTAGGCTTGTCGTCTGCTCGTTTCTCGGGGAGAGCTGTTACTTCTTTATTTTTGGCAGCCCGCTTGGCATTAGCTTCCTGCTTCTTTCTCGCCCGCTGCTTGGCTAACTCACGCTCACGCTTTTCTACTCTCGTCTTTTCTTCTGCTGTTAGCGGAATCTTGTTTTCAGCTTCTTGTCTCCTGAGCCTTGTTACTTCTTTTTTCTTAGATAATTGCTTGGCTCCCTGTAGCTCACGCTTTTCGACTCTCGCCTCTTCTTCTGCTGTTAGCGGAATCTTGCCTTCAGCTTTTTGTCTCTTGAGCTTTGTAACTTCTTTACTTTTGGCTTTTTTCTTGACAATACTCTTGGCATAACTCGGTCTCAGTTTACGCTTCTCGACTCTCTCACGTTGAGCCTTGGTGACAATAACATCCATGTTACCCGACTCCTGGGCGTAAATGCGCTGTTGAATAACGCCCAACTCACGAGTGTATGTTGTTTGAGCACAAGCGTGACATACAAAGTCGAATGGTAATGCCCAATCTGGGGTTTTGATTCCAGCAACGAATACAGGTGGCATGTCTTCTCGATCACATCCTTGGTGTGGACATGGTCTTGCCTGCTTGCCACAACCTTCTATGACTCCTGGACATCGAAAGCTCATGCTCATGGGGTTGTTGTGCCCATCCGTAATGCCATGTGCCTCTAATAATAGACCAAACGATTCATCACCGACTTGAGAGCAGATATCCAAAGTCTCAAGGTAGCCAATCCCGAGCACGGTTGCTACCGAACGAACATTCTCAATACCTCCACCTACACATTGACCTTCACTAACAGCATGTAGTCTTGCATAATTGAATGAACCATCTGCATCGTCATTGAAGATATCTCCATTAAATCCTTGACATTCCATCAAGAAAGTCTGCATAACTCGTGCCTCACTTTCGGCATACTCTTTGGTAACAATACCGCCGGCACATATGTAACTAATTGTACCAAGATAGGCATCAGTAGCGCTGATTCTGTGCTTCATAGTCTTCTCTTCACCAAAGATGGGGTGGAATGAACGAACAATCAAGTGCTTGATGACTTTACCACCGGGTGGAGTGGTTGTGATACGAAGAAGCTTGTCTGTGCCTTCAAACACCTCAGCAAATTCACTACACTCGGGAGGAATGAGTTTGTTCAGTTCATCTCCCTTGTATTTGTTTGCAGCATCATACATGCAACGTTCCCAAACTATAATCCGACCTTGACTACTACTCTTCACTTGTTCAATGTAGGCTGGGAGCTTCTCCATTGCCCCCTCTGCAATAGCTTGTAATTCAGGCTCCTTGTAATGGCTGTAGTCGTCTGATTCTCTGTTGATTGGTTCAAGTGTTTGACGTATCTCTTCTTTTGTCTCGTCGCTAACCACACCATGATCTGTCTTCTCTTGTTTGGCCCTTTCCAAAAGTGGCCTCAACTCATTATTGATGATCGTTAGAATTTGTTCTTGACGTACTGAATCCTCAACTGCATCAACATGATTCGGTACAGTTTCAATACCTAATGCACGGCGAGACATTTCTAACTGTAGAAACTTTTCTTCTGGCTGTTTGGGTAATAATCTAACGAGTGCCTCTTCTCCATTCTCACGACGGGTGTGTAGATTTGACTTGTAGGTTGACCAAGTGAAAAGAAGAAGGAATATGTTGTCAATATCATTCTTATCAATGCCATCAAAGAAAGCAATATCCTCGGGACTAAACTCTTCAGATGGCGTGAGAGTAGTGAGCCTCTGAATATCTTTGCTTGGCCACATCATGAATCGTTCACCAGCAACCCCAGTACTTGTTACATGACAAGAAGCAATCATGAGCTCAACGATTTGACACTGGATGAGTAGCGTACGTTCCCCTTCCTTATCTGAGTAGTAGTTCATACTTGGGGGCATTGCATTTTTGATATCTTGAACTACCTCTGAGTCCTCGGGGCACATCTTCTCTAGATCATCAACACCAGCCAAATCCCATGCATCCTCATTATCTTGTTGGTTGACACGTCTCAATTTGTTGACAAGGGACATACCAATCTTGAGCGGAATATCAGCACTACGTAATAAGGCATAAATTCCTTTGCCACTACCACTAACTAACTTCTTAACACTATCAAATACATTATGATATGTTCCCTTATCGAATTCTGCACGTAGATGTTTCTCTAACATCGACTCAATGGATTGGTAATACTTCTTCTCCTTCTCATTATCGGCAGAATTTATGAGTGCTGCTGTGTTGAGTAGCTGTTTCATATTTTTAACTGCATCTTCTACATTTTTAATAGGAGTAGGTGGTTCAAAAGTAGTACTACCGGTGGTGGTAGCTGCACGACCTTTCCTCTTATTGTTCTTATTCTTATTCGTTGGCATTTTTTATTTATAGTAGGTATTGATATCATATATTATAAAAGGTGGTTGTTGCCGTAGCTGATTTTACTTGGTTTGTAATATTGTATTACTATATAATAAGAGGTTGAATCCTGCTGATTATGTTTAATATGATGATGATGATGAAAGAATGATGATAATATGTCGATTGGTGGACTACCAACAAAAAAATTAGTATACTGGGTTGGTATTGGTAGTAGATTGGTATAGAGATGGGAGGTATTATCGGACGTGGTATTATGCGTAATTTTGTACATAAATACCACTCTAATTATATTAGGTTATATATTAATTGTGGTGGATTTGCTGGGTAGTGTAGTTTGTTGGATTGAGTTGATGGTGCAGTTAGTTATTGTTGATTGGGTGAGTGCTGTATGCTAAAAACGGTACAAATCACACAACTCACGTAAAACACCTCCAACAATATACGAATATCGCGCTTTCCGCCGTATATTGTAGGTGGTAGTAGGGTATACACACGGCGAGGAGAGTACGCAACTGTTTGCTACTAAAAGTTACTTAGTGATTGTGCTGTTCTGAACCGGGATTTGTCAAGTCCCATCAGTATCCTCGCATAATATGATAGGTACCTCACTAAGTATGTGTATTGACGGCAAACAGCCGCCACAAAAGGCCGTGCGGCCGCGTTATCTATCCTCCTTCTTTGATGGATCACATCATGCAAATTGTTTGGAATGATAGATATGTATGAAGAGGACGCATAGTCGGTAGTCTTATCATATGGAGAAGAAACAGAGTTACCTACATATGTATATCATAAGTATATGCTGGTTGCCATTGCCAATTTTGTGAGTATGGAAAGTAGAAGTGATATGATGGGATGCAGATGCAATACAAACAATCCAACGCTTACTGCAGCTGCAACTTAACGGATCTATTACTCTCTGCAACAGAACTATTAAACGAGATCACAAGCTCAAGCTATCAAGCGTTAATATTATAATCTCGACCTCTTGGGCCGTGATCAATTGTGATATTATTTTGGTATATTATTTATACTGTCGCCACAGGGCAGCAATTGCAATTGCAATCCACACATACAGTACAGAACCATGGCAAAGAAGCTCAAGTCACCACGATTTGGTCGACAGCTTTTCAAGAAGAAATCCATCAACAGCAATCAAGGAGGTATCGATGCTGATAATGCTGATGATCAAAGTACCACCTCCTCACTCAACTCGGATCTATCACGATCTCATGGTCCCATAGATGTTGATAACTGCACTTCTGGTAAACATAATAGCAAGACACGCCATATGTTCAATGGAGGTAGCCGTAGAAGTCGAAGTAAGTCAAATGAACAAAAGAGCCGTAATACTCTAACAAAGATTGTTGAAAGTAGAAACAACTCTCCAACGCAATCATCTACATCGTCCTCATCATCGAAACAACAACATGACGAAAATATCGATGGTTCGAATCATTCTAAGAAGTCAATAGATACAGATTGTCATGGCAAGGATGTATTTGAACGTTCAAGATCTGACATGTCACACATGCTCTCCTCAACATCTAGAACTGCTGGGGGAGGAAGAGGAGGAGAGAAGAACACCTCCTCCCCAACATCTCATCGTACAGACTCACCAAATGGTAGTACCGATACACCCAATGGTGAAGAGACTAGTGCCTCCTCATCCAATGGAAGTTCAAGTAACAATTCATCACCATCCAACTCGAATAATACACGTTCACCATCCAGTATGTCACCATTCTCATTACAATTGTCAAACTTTCCATTGTTTGGTAGATCTTCTTCATTGGTCTCACCAAGGTCGGCTGCTCGGGATGTTGCTGCTAGAAAGGGAGAGGAAGATACTCAGCAGAGGAAGCAGTCTGATACTCCTCCAGGGGATACCAAGACATGTCAACAGAAGGAACCAAGTCCAACAAGTGTATTGCAACTAATCGTTGATGAATCATCAGGATCATCGACATTGCCAGCATATCCTGTTGAATTCAACACTACCCTGTCCAATGGTGGAGACAATAATAATGACGGAGATGATAATAGCTCTGGACGATACTCTATTACAGAATATAAGGGTGACAAGTATGATACCGACTCATCGACCTTACCACTATCATTATCACCTACCAAATCATCGATAATATCACCCAAACGTAGCAGTCCAAGTTCCTCTTCGGCAAGTAGTAGTATGAGTAAAGTATTCAACAAGTTCTGGGAGGGTAGTACTTCCAGTAACTATACAAGTTTGGAGGATGCAATTGATACACATCATGAATCACTCTTGGCTCCGCCGACTCCACCTGAAGAAGAAGATACCACAATGAAGAAGCATGAGAATGAAGAAGTTGCAGTTACACATGCAATGGAACTAGTCAAGAGTAATAAAGATTTCTTATCACTAAAGAAGGATACAGAGAAGAATGAATTCATCAATAACAAGAATGTTCAATCACTAACACAACGAAGTTCAAGTACTCCCATTCGAGTTGTCTTACCACCATCGACCAAGGATACTACTGCCATTACAGCATCAGGGTCGAATAGTATGGGATCATCTCAACTACTACATGAATGTAAGAAGAATAAGAAAATGTTATGGACATTGGGTATGGGAATGAGACGTTCGTCGTCGTTGACGAATAATAGGAGGCCAAGTGATTTTGAAGATACGACTAGTTCAATGACTACAAACCTACTTGATGGTACTGGTACTTCCAGTTCTCGATCACGCTCATCAAGTCCATCCATTAACATACCCGATTCTACACAGATGGGAGAGCCGGCTTCACCTAATGCCTTTCCTCAAGATATACTGGTTGGTTCTCCTCGTGGATCTTCTTCTTCACAAGGACAACAACAAGTCGCAACTGAATCAAACAACAAGAATGTTACCGTTGACAACATTGTTGAATCATTCTCCTTCGATAATCAAGATTTCTTAAATGATATGGGCCTGGGTGCATTCCCAACATCAGCGGCAGGAGTTCAACAACAACAAAATAGCCCAAATATTGATTTAGATTCCCTATCCTCTGAGGAGGAATCCTACTTATCAAATGAAATAGAAGATATAGATTCTATAACGATATGTGAAGAGACGGAACGTATGATAAATGAACATAAGGCGTATGTTGATAGTGTCAAGTCGAATAGTTGTCATCCTTCGAGGAGTATACCGAGTATAATGAAGGTATCGTTGGCAACAGCTGGATCGATGGAATGTTCTATACAGACTGAAGCCGAAGCTGGCGGTGAATCTAAAAAAGAAGAACAAGCAAGGATAAAAACGAGTAGACTTACATGGTATGATGATGAAGTGAATTGGACTAAGCCATTTACACTCCGAACTGATGAAAGTTTTGATGAGTCGACCATGACAAGTGGAAGATATAGTAGTACCAATAATAATAGATCATCAACAGCAATTGTTGGTGTTAATCAATGGATGGATGGTATTATGAAGGGAATGATATGTGGTGGAGAAGAAGACGTTGAAAGTTATGATGTTGGTAGCGATCAACAAGAGATTTAGTATGGAATGGCGGAAAAGGAGAGACTGGCCTCTTTACAGCCTGCTAGGCTTTGCTGTAGCAATAGATGTACATATATTTGCTTTTCAAGGGTGACTATAATAAGATGTGATAGAGAAACGTACACCCTGTAAAGCTATTTTAATATGAATCAATCAAAATGAGATAGATGCATAGTTTGTATAACTTGATGCTTAAACTTCAATGACTCCCCAGTAGCTTCGGATATTTCCTAGGTGCGTTGCTTTTCAATCTCCAACATTAATCCTTGCTTGTAAACCTTGTTTTCCAATGAATGTTTTCACCAGCACTGGAATCACTGGCGAAGTGTTGATATCTTCGAGGGATAGGCCTTTCAATTCATTACCGAACTCCCAATCACCTTCCAGAGTCTCCCAAAGTACTTGCGATTTCCCATTTGATACAAAATACTTGTAGGTATCATCTTCGTCCGTTTCTTCCTCTTCCGATAGTGGTAGGAACAAACTTGTAAGAATCTTTATTGTTGGCAAATCATCAAAGAGAGAACATGTTTTACTCAACATATTTTTTTGTCCCCAACTGTCCATCGAATGCCACCATTGTAACAATGAACTAATAACATCCTCAGCTTCCTTCTTTGTTTTCTTAAGGTCATAGATACATGAGAATTCAAGTAATTTGATAATATCTTTGAATGTATCCCTCCTCATCTGTTGTACCATATTCCTCTCCTCCTCCCAATTGATATTGTTGACAATAGGTACTCCTTTGAGTGCAATAGCTTCATCCCAAAAGGATTCATCTAACTTCAATCTTCCCGTATAGCCCAATCTTCTCAAATTGTTGTCTATTTTTTCAGCCCTGGCAAGAGATAGAACTTTATCCGATAGAAACTCATCACACTGCTGATGTAATGAACCCATCTGAAATTCATGAAACCATGGAACAAGTGTCATAACATTCTCATCATCAATAGTTGGATGTTTTGCTTCCCCAATCTGGAAGGGATCAATGAAGGGATAAAACACCTTCCATTCATTAGGGTCCTTGTTGGGGAACTCAATCCTACTTTCATTATTCTCTGCCATGTTTGTACTGAGCATGGCTGCCGCAAGAGAGTATGATAATTAACAATATCAGTCATGCGTATATAGATAAATAGAACATCAAATTGATAAAGACTTGTGATGCTCACCATCAAAATAAGGACATGCGTGAGCCAAAGCAATCCTATAGCATTTGAATTCTTCAGCATTATCCCCGGTGCCTATTTTATAATAAACAAGGTAAGTGGGTGTTTGATGTAGACACATGATTTACTAATCAATACCATAATATTATTATATTATACACAAATCTAGTAAAACTTACCTACGTTGACAATCACATCAGGGGAAGCAGATCTAATTCTCTTTGGCACCTGTTCCTCCATTATGATGATAGTAGCTTCTTTAGAATACGCTGGTTTCTCTGATAGTGGGGAGTACTAGTATTGTAGATGATAAGAGATTCGCGAGATAGATAGCGAAAAAGTATTGTAGATAGGTGGAATTTAATTTTGTGAGAGTTGAGAAACTTCTTATCTTTGACTCAAGACTGCAGTAGAGAAGATGATCTACTGAGTTATCCAAGCCGTGTATGCAGTAGTATCACGGGTGTTTCATGGTCACACAACACAAAACTTGGGGAACTGGGTTCGATGATGAGTATTTGGATTGGGATACTGGAGGAAATTATATCATGAGGAACTTCTTGAGGGCATAGCTTATGTATTTACACTCTCATGTAAGAATCCCAGCCGTCTCCGCCCCAATCACCTGAGTCTATTGGTAGTTAGAAAGGGGGAAAGAAACATATGATGTGAGCAAGGAGAATATGACAGATGATGATGCCTGCTAGAAGAAGTGACCCCTAGTGCCCTTGGAGCCCGACTTGCTCGATTTTAAATAGACACGAGCAATATTACAAGTTGAGATGAAGAAAATAACTAATAAAGCTATATATTTGTACACTATACTTCATATCTATAGCTAAAATGTAACGAAGTGAGCATCAAGTAACTGCTACCTGAGCTCACAACTACTACTCTTCTTCTATCTTCTCAAACTTGTTTGTACTGTCGACTTCAGCTCTTCTTATTGTTTGTACCTATCGAAACTTCTTGGCCAATCTCTTAAGTGAGTTTCTTTTGCCCTGTCTACGACGACCCCATTCAGACTTACCAGGTTCATCTGCTGTGGAGGTGCCACGATTCTTACTCTTCTCCTTCTCTTTTGATGATGATTGACCCGGTAGTATCTTTGATGTGTTGTTTACTTTCCTCTTGTCGGACTTCTTAGAGGAAGAAGAGGACTTGCCTTTGCTTCTTGCCTTACTTTCATTTGTACGAACTGGACGGTTTCTTTTGCTAGTCGCTTCTTTCCTATTCACTGTCTCCTTAGCAGGTACCCGCATATCAGTTGCAACAACTGTTTTTGTTTCAGGTAGCATTATATGTGCATTATCAGTTCTATGATGTGCCAAGGTAGAAAGAAAGATATGGATGTATAAGACATCGTTAAGATACACAAACATACAATCTGAAAGGTAATACTTACTGCTTTTCTCTTCCGTCAGGTAACTTGATTGTATAGTATGGTTCTAGGAGATCATCAAGGTGTACATCGATGATGAGGACACCGATAAATCCTTGTGGACTTCTGTAGAGAACAGATGTTCCTTTTTTATACTTGGGTACGAGCTTTGATCCTCCACTTTCAGTCTTTGCCTCAATCATTTCAACCTCCGCATTTGCAGCATCTTCTGAAGTATCCTCTTTCCTTAACTGTTCAACATCTTCCTCTGTCATGTGAGTATAGAGATCTCTCATTGACATTGCCAGTAGTACGGCAAGGGCGCTGGATATTTGAATAGTAGACATGATATGTAAGCAAAACATGCAAATGATACGATGTAAGTAAGTGTATCAAAAAGAAATCATTTGCAAACGAATCTCTCTCTCTTACCTTCCTCTCACATCTTTAGTCGCTCCAGATGGCAGTGTAATGGCATAGTTTCCACCAAACGAAAATGAGCCTGAACTTTGACTAGATCTGTGTAGACTACGCTTAATTACCTGTGCCATATACCGCATTGACTTTCCCGACTTTTCGAGACTTCGTGATACCTGGTATCTCGTTCTCCTTCCATGTGCATTTGAAGTACCAGGTTTCGCTCTCCTACTATCCTTCTTCTTCGTTGCTATTGAAGGTGCTATCGAATTACCAACAGACATTTCAAACACTTCATCGTCGCCCATATCACTTAGAGCTGCAGTATCTGGAAGATGCGCGTTATCACAGTTTATGATGACAAAGAGAGGAGATTATAACATATGTTAGTACATAGGGCAATCAATAAAGGCAAACTAAGGTCAAATAAAGCAGCCAAGTCGTCGAGACTCTATATTGAACACACGAATTCATAAAACAATACAAAAACGCGGACTTTCCAGAACGATCTGTTGACGATAGTATCTTTGCAGCATTTTTTATAGGAGGAGTGGACGATGAGCCGCTATCGGTGGCCGTAGGTTTACGAATTGATACTCTCATTGTCTACGATGATGCAAATTAATGTAAGGGGGGAGCTGTCTTGAATATTATGAACATTATTATGGGCTGAACACAAGATGTAAAGGAAGGAAACTGATGTATTGCAAACATCAAGAGTATCTTGCATTGTTTTTGACCCGCCCTGTTATGAGAAAGACATAATATCATAATATGTGAGAGACACTCCAAAGCCTACAATCCTATCATGCTATAAATGATGTAGATTATATGCTTCCCGGTGGCACCAACACACTTCCATATCATAGATGAAGAATAGACATCTATTCTTGATAGTGGCAATATCATCGCATCACTGCACTAAAAGAGTAAGATAATTTTAATTTTTTGCATAAGGTATCCTTCGATGATATTAACTGCGCCCAGCCTCTTCTCTACCTTGCTGCTTGCATCTAGGGTCTCAATTCTCAGCCAGCCAACAAACTAAAACGAGCAAACTCTTATCGATATATGGATGGGGTATGTACATCTTGTATCCATACCTCGTAAGTTGAGAAAGTGCATTGGTTATAACATATAAAATTCTCCGAGAGTTAGGGAGGGATGAGGCTTGGCCTCGAGAGAAGTCCTCAGTGTTGATAGACAGCCAGATATCTAGATGATATGTTATAGCTAGCTACGACGTTTTCTAGATTTTCTTCACTTTATTATAGTTAGAATTCTTTTTCTCACTATAGGGATCTGTAAACAAAAGGATATGTCCTCGATTATGCAAGGACAAAATCCACAGCCCTATTTCTCTATAAAGACTTCACGGGATATGTATATCTACAACACAAAACTTGGGGAACTCTAGTCTATGTCCTTGAGGACATATAGCACTTCTTTAACGATCACGGGTTCGGTTCGATGATGGAGTATTGGGATACTGGAGGAAAATTTTATATCTTGAGGAACTTTTTGAGGGCACACTTGTGTATTTACCTAACGTAAATAAGAGTCCCAGCCGTCACCGCCCCAATCACCTGAGCCTGAACCTGAGCCGCTCTTTCCTGATTTACCTGATCCACTGCCACTCTCCCAGTCTGATGAGCCTGAAGATGAACCGGACTTCCCACTTTTACCCGAGGAGGAAGATGAACCCCAGCCTCCGACGGCAGCCCAATGTCCTGAACCCTTAGATCCTTTTCCTCCCTTGGAGCCCGACTTCCCTGATTTACCCGAGCCACTCTTGCCGGATTTACCTGAGGACGACGAACTACATGGATTTCCCCAATCTCCTGATGAGGATGATCCACCGCTCTTGCCTGACTTTCCTAATTCACGACGACTTCCGCTCTTGCCTGATTTACCCGAGGAGGATGATGAACCCCAGTCTCCAGACGATGAACTACATGGATTTCCCCAATCGCCTGATCCACTTGATCCTGACTTTCCAGACTTGCCTGATCCACTACCACTACCGCTCTTGCCCGATTTACCACTGCCTGAGCCACTCTTGCCACTCTTACCGCTGGAACCCGATCCCCATGATGGAGAATCAGATCCCCAGCCTCCCCATCCACCATCTCCTGATGAGGAACCTCCAGACTTGCCAGATTTACCGCTGCCACTGCCTGACTTCCCAGATTTACCGGAAGATGAACCCCAATCATCTGAGCCAGAAGAACCCCAATCTGATGAGCCTGAACCTGAGCCGCTCTTACCAGATTTACCTGATCCGCTACCGCTCTTTCCACTCTTACCCGAGGATGATGAGCCCCAAGAGTCTGAAGACGATGAACCCCAATCTCCTGAGCCTGAACCAGACTTGCCCGATTTACCCGAGGATGATGAACCCCAACCATCTGATGATGATGAACCCCAATCTCCTGAGCCTGAACCACTACCGCTCTTGCCCGATTTACCACTGCCTGAGCCACTCTTGCCACTCTTACCGCTGGAACCCGATCCCCATGATGGAGAATCAGATCCCCAGCCTCCCCATCCACCATCTCCTGATGAGGAACCTCCAGACTTGCCAGATTTACCGCTGCCACTGCCTGACTTCCCAGATTTACCGGAAGATGAACCCCAATCATCTGAGCCAGAAGAACCCCAATCTGATGAGCCTGAACCTGAGCCGCTCTTACCAGATTTACCTGATCCGCTACCGCTCTTTCCACTCTTACCCGAGGATGATGAGCCCCAAGAGTCTGAAGACGATGAACCCCAATCTCCTGAGCCTGAACCACTACCGCTGCCGGATTTGCCCGACTTACCACTAGAGGATGATCCCCAGTCATCTGAGGATGATGATGATCCCCATCCAAGGTCACGGCCGGCCTATAATTATAGAGAGAGAAGGGCATAGAGGTTAGTTTTTTATTGCAATAGACATAAGGAATTTTTAAGGTAACTATTATAATAATATGACCGCCCCTCACAACAAACGCGCGCCGTCCGTATACCCCGTATATATAACGACGGCATAGGGCACGTTTTGCAATTGTGATAGTAGGGGCGGGCGGTATAGTCCATGCCCTTATTAGTAGCACCACATTAGTAGGTTCATCTTTAAAATATCAATTTTCCTTACCCGAAGACCCTCGGCATCAACCGATGCAGCCAATACGGCCATTAATGCTACTGTATTTGCAAGCTTCATATTCTCTATATATTATATACGTTAATATTGATATTTAATTCCAATTTAATATAGAGTATGGGTCAATAGAGTCAATAATTGAGTATTGAAGGGTGTATTGTAAAATTATTGTGAAACTTGAGCGCGGGGTTTTGTTGGTGTTTTTTTGGCCGTTTATTGAGGAGCCCTCGAAAAGCTTCCTTGTCGGTATCCTATTCGGAGTACCATGAATGTTTTTCACTGCAAAAGGTGATCTGGCATTGTACAGTATTTAATACCTTAAAAATAGTACATACTGTGCAGGATACCAAAGGATACCTCTTTGCACAAAAAAGCCCATTTCGAGAAAATGATAACGACATTATTAGACATCGAAAGAGTTTGAAAATAATGTTTTTTACTGCAAAAGGTTACTTAATACATGATGAATTAGGTTACCTATGGGTGTAAAGGTATAAATGGTATCCTTAAGAAAGGCTGTTGCTTTAAGACTGGTATCTTTAAGAAACCTTCTTAGTCGAAATTTAAACGAGGAAGCCCGGGGACGAAAGAAAATGTCCACGTCAGCAATTTCTTTCGACCAACATCGGGAGATACCTAATTAGAAAAGACCTTGGGTACCCTAATACATAAAATCGAAATCGATAGCCGATATGTAACATATGAGAGCCGAGAGCACTCCATCACTTGACAATGTTACAAGGTATACATCATGTTATTAGGAGAAGATCATCGGTGGCATTGTCGGTCATCAAAAAGTATCAATGTTTGAGCTGTCGCTATTCTTTGGCAAAGATACCCAACATCATCAATCCATCAACTCTAGTACCCATCAGATGTTATACAAACAATACATCAACACTCCTATCCCCTCCTCCTACATCTACACAATCTCCTGATGATACACTATCATCCTTTGCTAATCTTGATCATCGTCGAGGTAAGATAAGTGTTGCTTTGTCGTTCGGTATCCTTTAATCCTTCTTGCATCATCTCTTACACCATTAATGTATTTGCTTATTTATCTCATATTATATACATATAATAATATTATCTTAGCATCTCGTACTGGATTCCCAGAGGCGGTATTTGGACAGGGTAAAACACCCTCTCAGATACATTCCATATTAGATTCAATGGCAGAGAATGTAAATAAAATTATAGATAATGACAATGAGCTTGCAAATGCAGAGGATACTTCAACAATAAGTACATCAGCAGCATCTAAGGCAATCATTGCAACTCGAGTTGATAAAGATGTGTACAAGGCTATTATTGACATTGGACCATTACAACATGGAATATTAGAGTATCATGATACTGCACGAATCATATCGGTACGTGCAAACTCAATAAAAGAAGATGATAGTATTGAAGAAAATGACGATAGACCATCAGTGGTAGTTGCATGTGCAGGAACAACAGACCTACCAGTAGCAGAGGAAGCTGCTGTAACACTCTCACTCTCAGGTATACCAGTAACACGTATATATGACTGTGGTGTAGCCGGACTACATCGTATCATCTCTGCATTGCCCAAATTACGAAATCCTAATGTCGGATGTGTTATTGTTTGTGCTGGTATGGACGGAGCCTTGCCTAGTGTGGTAGGTGGGTTGGTAGATGTTCCAGTAGTGGCTATACCAACATCGGTTGGTTATGGTATGAGCTTGAACGGGATGAGTGCATTATTAACAATGTTGAATAGTTGTAGTCCAGGTGTTGGTGTTGTGAATGTAGATAATGGTTTCGGTGGTGCTGTCTGGGCGATGAAGTGCTTGAATTCAAGACAAAAGAGATAGATATCATGTACAGTTCATGATATCAGGACAAGCCAACAAATAGCTATGCAATATAATAAGTAAAGAGTGCTTTCACAAGCTCTATTACAGCATAGCTAGCCGACCAACAATGCAAACATGAGTTGTATCACATGATGAAGAAGCATCAAGTATGTGAGTATACGACAATATTTACAATATAGTTTATCTACTTAAGTTATCATAAAATGTACTTCTTGCTAAATGCATGACATCTTGCCCAAGCATCTACAATAGGTTGGTCATTTAAATTGTTTGACATCGTACCATGAAAGCCACCCACTATCTCGTCTAACTCAATTTCCACTCCATGCTCCTCAAGACGAGTTGCATAATCTTTACTTTCTTCATGAAAGAGATCTAAATCCCCTATCAATATGTAACACGGTGGCAGACCGGACAAGTCAGTCCGTCTACTAGCGGCTTCATACTGGGGAATCATCTCGTCACCAGGCTTATACTTTCGTCCGAGGTAACTTTTCCATGCATAGCTGTTACTCTTGTGATTCCAGACCAAATGAGGAGGCATGCTTGACAACTGTTCACTGCAACAAGTCCGATCGTCGAGCATTGGGTTGATCAATAACTGACACGCTGGAAGAGGAATTGTTTGTGTTGTACTTGCTTTGTGCTCGTCATAAAGTCTTTGGCATATCTCGGCAGCAAGACCACCGCCAGCGCTGTCACCAGCTATTGCTATTCTAGCACTACTACTACTTCCTGATTCTTTTGCAATATGCTCTACCAACCAATGATATCCCCTGTGAATATCGTCAAGACCTGCAGGAAATGGATGACGAGGCGCTAGACGATAATGTACACTCAATACTGGCAGATTGAACTGCAATACAATCTTAGAACATACTTCATCGAGCATACCACCAGCACTACCCATTATACGTCCACCTCCATGTATCCATAAAATTGCAGATGTAGATATACTGTTTGATTTGTCATCCCCGTTTTTAGGGTAGTAATAGTAACCACACTTGACTTTCTTAACCGACACGCCTTCGGATATAGGTGCTCGCATCATGTACATTAATCCTCTGAAGAAGGTAATTTTCAACCTACTATCGAAATTCATATCGATGCACTTGTCTGTGTTTAGCTCTGGATGCACTTTTGATAACCAATACTTCTTTGGATCGTCTACAGTTTTGTTATCTTGTTGCTGCTTTGAGGTAGAAACTATCTTCTCCTGCTTTGATATATCAAGACGGTCAGCGTCTTCATTTACTGTAGCTGACGTATTCATGTTATTGTCTTCGTTGAGTACTATTCTAATTCTATATTTCGAGTCTATTTATGAAGTAAATGTGATTGCTCAAGAAGGTAATAAGAGTATGCTTGCATAGGTATCTCTTCATTGTCTTGCCGTGCCGCCTAACTTTTTCTTCATACCAACTGATGAATGATGAATCAGAAATGAGAAATGAGAGAAAGATGAAGTGTCTAAGCCCCGTGATAAACCCGTGACGTGTTCACCTGTGATTTTGTACTTCATGGGTTTCGTTTCAGACCACCACCAATTGAAATTGAGTTTCCGTTTCTTGCTTACCTGTTACTAAGTAATCCGTACAGTACGCTTTTTTCCTCAACACAACAAAGCATTAGAGGGCCCACGCCGTATTAAGTACGAACTTGCAACATACAACAACATCACTAACTAATATTTCTAACTAAGATGGTGCGTTCTTATTGCTGACAAACATAATTAACTCGTATGGTTTGTTGCTAGATATATTTATAAATGAGGGGTTTATTGTCGGCTGAAAATTGTGCCGCCGGTGGTAGTGGTTGAAAGACATGCACATCTTTCTGTTGATTGGATGGATGAAGGAGCATCTACTGTTGAACAGAACATACCACTGCTTCGAGGGTGGTAGTATGCATGTTTAAGGGTTGGTTGGAGTATTGTTGACGCGTTTTCTCTCCTCTGGATGGCGGCTGATAAACCTATCGTTCAATATTTTGCAATTTTAGAATTTACAATACTAACTCTCCTTTTACCTCCTCTCCCCCCATCTTATCTCACTAAAACCTACAGACTAAGGGTACCACCTCCTTCGGAAAAAGACATAACAAGTCACACACGGCATGCCGCCGTTGTGGTAAAATTTCATACCACATCCAGAAGAAGACATGTTCTAGTTGTGGATACCCTGCCAAGAAGATGAGGAATTATAATTGGGGACAGAAGGCCAAGGGTC
>Ga0214477_100338_pt1 | contig 33265 bp, 34 predicted proteins | sample M1_20Mar14CPVII9_FD_165058 | JGI IMG/M metagenome (GOLD analysis project Ga0214477, IMG submission 165058) | Marine eukaryotic communities from Monterey Bay, California, United States - M1_20Mar14CPVII9sort6BwellC16 | ecosystem: Environmental > Aquatic > Marine > Unclassified | place: USA... | reverse complement strand
ACCCAGCTTACTTCACCCCCTATGCTCCTCCTCTTTTATAACCGGCCCTTCTCCTTCAGCGCATTGATATACTCCCTACTCTCTAGTATACAAACGCAACAAAAATAGCGATGATGTCTTTCTTCCAAGTCATCACGACGATCTCATTCTTCTTCTCTTTGCTAAACATCCAAGCGATATGTGATGCACAATCTTTTGGGACTTGCACATCAAATGCAGACTGTTCTGCCACAGTACGATCACGATATCCTTCAGAAAGCTTAGCAGGTGTTGATATGTGTCAATGTTACGCTGCGTCATCAATGAATCCATTCGATGAATGTGAAGGAGAGACCGACGAAACATGTGCTATTGCAAAGTGTGTAAACTCATGTGAAAATTCTGAAGCATACTGTGATAATCCTCAAGAGGATAGTGGATTGTGCTTATTACGACCTTTGGATAAGCCTGTCAATATATCATCAATATCCAACAATGAAACTATTATACCAGCATGTTCATCATCATTTACAACAGCATCATGTCCAGTATATGTAGTTCCACAAAACATAACAATAACATCAATAACAAATGACACTGCGTGCCTAAATGCATGCATAGAATGTCAAGGACCAACATGGGGATGTACAGCCAAATTTGGTAAATATTCTTATATGAATAAATCTATGGATGATTTTACTACGGCGTATAGTTATAAATGTTCATGTGAAGTAGGGCCGAGGTGTGGTAATGGTAGTGAGAATTATACTGATTTATGTATGGATGTTGGGTATAAAAGTAGTAGCGCAAGTAAATCAATATTGATTGGGATTAGGGGTAGTATGATGCTTGGAGTTGTTTCATTATGGGTGTTATTGTTATAGTTAGAATGGCATATCAAACGATTTATAGTTAGATTAGTTAGTATCAGTTAGGGTTATCAAGTTATTTGTAAGAACAATTAGTCAATTCATGAAACTACAGTAAATCAAATCCATCATACTCCCTAATACGATACAATCCAACTAAGCAGTCATTGCGGCCAAGCTTCTTTGACTTGCACCATGTCCCTCTCCAGCAGACCACGGTGTATTTCCGATAGAGTTCTTTTTATCCATTGCTTCGGGATATGCCTCAAACAATAACTTGAGAATTTCAGCATCACATCCATTCCGAGAAGCAATATGTAATGGAAGTGATGAACATACTTTGCCTCCAATCTATTATGTAAGTCCGTCGAGTCGATGTTAGAGAATAAGATTAGATTTGAACAAGTCGACTGTCAAAGAATCAAGATGATATACTAGTCTCACCTTGCAGGCATCTGGATACAGCTCAAGAAGAATCCGAACAGCTCCTGGAGTTGCAGCTTCATGACACGCTAAATGTAGTGGTGCCCATCCCTGTGTCTTTGTCCTTGCCTTGATGGCGTCTGGATAGCAGTTATATAAACGTTGAAGAAAGGCAGGAGCTGCACCGTGAAGAGCTGCAATATGGAGAGGATACTGAAGCTCCTCAGTATCCGGAATTGCAGCAGCCTCGGGATATGCATTCAATACGGTACAAGCAATGGTTGAACTGCAATGTCCTAAGCAGGATAAATGTAGCGGATGCCACCCTTCTCGGTCCTTCCACTTTGTTGCCTCCGGCCAAAGATCCAATAGCTCACGGAAGAGATCAGAATCCATCGAGTATAAACAGGCCAGGTGAAGACACGTCTTACCACTGACTCCGAATTCCTTGGCTATTTGTGGTTCGGCTCTTATGAGGGCATCTAGAGTGAGCATTGCAATATATTGAGTATGATGAGAGAGGTATTCCTTCACAAGATACCAAAGACATATCTTACTTACCAATCACCTCGGTTGATGCCTGTGATCGAATCGCAGTACGCAAGGGGATCATTCCATAGTCATTCTTAGTTGTTACAGCCTCGGGGTTAGCAGCAATAAGACTTTGTACTAATGTTAATGGTGGCTGAAGACGAAGAGTTATATACCGACACCGAATGTGAGTTGATGTGCTCAAAATTACATATCATAGGATACCAATACATCAACATACCTTATTCATCACGGCTGTCAAGAGAGGAAGGCATTCATACGATGATCCAATAGTTTTTGAAACAGAAGGATCGGCAATTAGAAGCTCCTGTGCACGATCCCAGCTGAAGTACATGATAATGACAATATGAGATGGATGAGAGATGTTAGTTGACATAATATATGTCCATTTTTGAAAGTCAAGATATACACCACACAAAGGATACAATATGGTATATACTATACACAAATACTTACTCTTTTGTCTCAAGAAGAGTATGAATGGAAAGTACAACGAGGGAAGAGTTCTTCATATTGTTAGTGTTAGTATTAGTATCCGTCATTGTGATTCGAGTAGTGTAATTTAGAAGTAGTGTTTGTATTTGTATAGCAGTTTGTTTCAAGTGATAGGTCTTTTCTATATCGTTTGGTTAGTTGTTCGTCTCTTTCTTCAACGTGGTGAATGAGAACAGTATATGTCAATCTCTCCTAGCTTGAAAGAGAGCTCCAGGTTGGCTTTCTTTTTTGTCATTTACTTCGCAGTGAATTCAGAATTTTTATGTCTTGATTGCATCTGTCAAGCAAATGGCAAAATGCCGACGCCATCATCATGATCTTCACAGTTTGAAATCGAATTGGTTTCATAATATTGATCAGCCACCGCCAATACCCAATTGATATATTGCAATTTAAACTATTATAAAAATACAGCCATGAAATTACTACTAAATTTACTCCTATCCGCCAGTACTACATCGGCCTATCTCTCATCATCTTCATCCTTCTTGGTGCACCGACGACATCATACCATCAATCAACCTTCTCGTCCCAATACTAGCATATACTACAAGGAACCAGGCTCATCTGGAGGTACCGATGGTACCGATAATAGTAGTGCCAACGTATGGTCGGTATTAGCAAACACCGAACGTTGGATCTCTGTAAGTTATTTGTACATATGGATGTGTGTCATATTTTCATGACACATCATGTGTGCACATCTTGTGTTCATATTATTGAAGTTTATATTATACATATATCTTGAGTATTTCACTAATATTCTATGTATTTATGTTCTCTACCGATATATACTTATTAGGATACACTAGACAAATCAAACAAAGCAGCGAATGCACGTCGTGATGCTGCAAAACTTGAAGAAGAACAAAAGCAACAAAAACAGATGGAAGATGAATTAGAACAAAAGATTAATATGCACTTTGCCGATCCAAAACAATCACCTAATAACAATGAGAAGAAGAAGCTATCATTATCACAAGCAAAAGATAATCCATATGTTAGAAAAGAAGTTAGTTATGTATGTGAGGTTGGGATAGATTTACCTAGTGTAGTTGGGGGTATATTTCGGAGGGTTAAGGAAGCAAGAGAATTGGGTGAGGCTCATGGACGTGATGTTGAGGCTAGATTGGGTATGTTTTGTGTGTTTGTGGTGGTGTGATGTGTATATAGACTTTTTGTGACATGTGATGTGTACTTTTTGTCATGGGCGTTTTGTTATGGGTATTCTATGTTGTATGTTATATAGTAGTACTAACACTTATTCATGTACAATTCATCTTCAACACAGGAGATAGTCCTTCGTCTTCACAACCAACAACAATGAGACAAACGAATGTAGTTGTTATCCCAAATGCTGATGAATTGCAGAGTTTTCAGAACTTTGATAAACTAGTAATGGCAATTAATCAGGCACGTAGATCAGCCAGGGACTTTGTATTGAAGAAGAAAGATGATGATGTGGATGATGATGGTAAAGAATGGACGTGAGTGTTTATGTGTGACTGTGTGTATATGTGTCCATATCATGTGCACTTAGAACAATTGGCTGCCGTTGTTGACACAACAATTGGCTGCCGTTGTTGACACATCGGGTTACTTTTCTATACTTATCCCATACCACCAAACAACAACCGTTGCACCGTCTAATCTCATCTATACTTATCCCACACTCAACCGCACTCACACTCATAAACACGTCAGTGTATCCATCAACTGTGCCCATCTTCATCCACAATATGGCATGCAAACTCCCGAGGAACAGCTAGCCGAACTCAAACGGGAAGAAGAAGAGGGAGAAGTGGACGTGAACATGCAGGAATATAAAAAACGACGAGATGAGGCACGCAGGTCACCCTACCCTAGTGTTATCGTTGAGGTCCAGAGTACTCCACCTCCCGACTTTGGTACCCGAAGAGATGAGGCAGCAATGATGGAGGCTGCCGCTGCTGATATGATGGGAGCCAAGATGTCGGATAATAGTGATGGAGATGTAACGAGTGAGGATGTAAAGAAGTTAGAAGCACTATTTGGTCTTAGTGCTGCTAAGAAGTCTACCAAGCCTGACGATCCGTTTTATGATGCATTGGGAGAGGTAAGACTTTGTATGAGACCTATCCTATTCAAATATCATCTCTAACCTCCTACTCTACTACACAACCTCTAGGCATTTGGAAACAAGCAAGTCATTTCCCAAACACCACTCCAACAGGCTCAGAACTGGGTACTACAGAATGATCCAGCCTTCAATGAAGAAACATCTACATTTACCAAATCAGATACTCGTCATGTTGATTCAGCATATGAGTATATCTTCAATACTATTGCCATGCTCAATGCTGTCGACGAGAACACCACTGCACCTAATGACAAGCCCAAGCGTGGACAAAAGAGTTATGTAGTATTGCCCAACTTCCTACCCACATCGGCAACAAGCTTTGATAGATTTGCAGGCCAGGTATCGAACATCCTTCGTGTTATGCCTAGTATGTCAGAGAAGGCGATGTTATCAACCTTCCATCCTGAGCATGTCGTTGGAAGTACTCAATCCCCAGTTCCGGTGCTTGTGATTACATGGAAATGAGGTCTGACTGAAGTTGTGTATTGATAGTTTGGGTTTGAAAGAAGTTGAAATTCGAGAATGATTCAGAAAGGGGAAAGAAATGTACATATACCTGGCCAATTTGAGAAATTTTGTATATGTTTTGTTGTATTGTATGTTCATGTTGGTTGCACATAGCGTTAGGTTACCAAGATTAAATGATAGTAGTGTTAAATCAACAAACGGGTGTTGCAAAATAGAAGAGTAGTAGTACCATTATCAATCGAGATAGGAGTGCAACATCTTGAGACGTGCATGATCTTGGATGCATGAAAATAAGTAGGGAAATTGGTCTTGATAAGAGGCAATATAGCCAAGGTCAAGAAGCAAGGTTCGTGGTGATCACAGTTGTAATAAACAAGCTTATCCTCATAACAACTTGGTTGAGAGTGAGAGGAGATTGGTTTGTTGGTCAGTGAATAACATGACACATTGCCAGACACCACAGATTCAGATGGAGAATCATTTGCCAATGTCGCCTCCGCCGCCGCCAATCTCATGGAAACTGTGTGTTGAAGCTCATGGCCATATTGACAGTCCACCTGTACAGGATGTTCATTCTAGCCTTCCGTCACTTTCACTGTCACCGATCGAATGTGGTGATACTCAATCTCAAGCTCCGTTTACTCCGAGAAATCTCATGGATACTCGTCTCGGCTATTATCCCCAAACAAGCAAGTTATCAACTCGTGAGGGCAGGGCAAAGAATCATATACCTTCCTTTTTACCAATTAGACTATCGGTATTATCAAACATGAAGTCAAATAACAATAGACCAAGTTTGCTAGACTTTGAGGAACAAGCCATTAACTTTCTACTCCAAAGTAGGGCAACGAAGATTGCTCTGAGACCTCGACCCCGAATACTCATTACACCTGAATCTACAACAGAAATGGAAAGGGGACAGCCAGCAATAGAGAAGGATATCACTGAGTTTATACCACCTTTACCACTCATTGATACACCTCAAATCTTTCAAACTATTGCTCGTTCAGCATAAGATACTTTGAAGTCTAGCTGTACTTTTCCTCCAACGAATGAATATGTATGTATACATTGAACGAGAGTGTACCTAGAATAGAAGAGAAATAGAGCATATTGTAGAGTATACAAGTAAAGTATCTAGAACACTTCTATCATCCCAGTATTCTAATTAGCACATCTACTTATTCATACGATGTAACCATTCTCTACCCATCCTCCAAGCAAGGATACCTCAACATCCCCACATCTACATACCATAATAGCATCTCTGATCATTATAAGAACATACCCGCCAATAAAGTCGTACCATAAACACCAATAGAATAGATATTACCAATAAAAGCAGAAGAGTCAGAAGTAGAAGAAGCTCCGCCCAATTCCTCCGTATCATCACTTTTGGAGGCGTCATCTTCATTATCATGAGTATCAGGTGCATTCCCAGCAGCACAGAGGTAGTCGAACTTAATCTGTCCGTCAGTTACAGGGTCAATCACCCCCATGGTGTAGTTAGTTTTGTTCTGCATTTTGCTGTAGAATAGCTTCATTTGCCTGCTTCGCTTCCTCAGCATTTTCATAAATATTCATAAACATACTTGTGCTATTGTCATTCGACACGGAAGCAAGGAGCAAACGATAACCAGGGATCGTCTCGAAGAAGTTACTCCAATCAACCATAGCAGTCGTTCCATCTTGATTAGTAAGATTAAGGGCTGAATATTCATTTTGTCTAGTAGCCAGATATTCACCAACCGAACTAGTACTAACACATTCTGGTGAGCTGTAAAACGTTCCAACGATTGTATCTTCCGTAAACGTGTTTGGATAGATTTTACCATTAAGACTACCCTCCTCAACAAAAGATTTGGCTGCTTCCTGTGCACCATGAGCATTATCTTCAGTATCGAAGATATTCATAAAGAATACAGTCGATGAATTTCCAGTTAGGGCTGCGGTGTACCTGTAAAATCCATCCATCTTTGTCACGACGGGAGCGAAGCCTTTGTTGAACTCATCAATAACATCCTGATCCGTTGTTCCAGGCATGATGTTCCATAGTCTAGTGACAAGATATCCTTCCTTTGGTTGACAATCTCCACATGAAGAGGAGGCGTCGACGAAAAAATATAAATAGGCATTAGTAGTGATTGCAATTGCAATAGTGGCGGCGTGAGCAAGCTTCATCTTCTTTGTCTTTACAGGGAGTAGTGTTGTAAGCATCGACTACATAAATTTTGGATATATGATGGATGATGCCAAACAGCTGCCTATCGTTGTGATCCCCCTTCGAGTAGACGCGTGCTTGATTTACATAATGCGGTATCTTTTTAATATAGAGACAACTACTTAGATAGATTTTGTACAGTAACCATAGCCTTTTGATGAACCTGTCTACCTCTACATGCATCCATCATGTCATCATATCTACCCATCATCTTTTTGTGTATAATGAGTTGTTAGTGAAACTATACTACACTATCCGTAGGCCAGCTCACGAAAAAACTGCATACAGGATACCCCAAGATTGTGGAGGATACCAAAATCTACTCAACTAACTCTCGATGCTACTCAAATGGCAAATCACGGCTTTGATGGCCTTCTATTGCAAGACATCCAATCCAATGCTGCCCATGCTCACCCACCAACACTCGATATTTCGGCTTTGATGGCCTCTGTATTGCAAGATATCTCAATGCTGCCTACGCCGACAACCAATTGTTGTCTCTAATAATCAATATCATTATCAACTACTCATCAATGTGCTCATAATTTCAATAGATATAATAACATGACAATCCTCATTGCTAATAACAACTACTCACCAAATATGAAGCAGTCGGCCCGTCCACTCTCCCCTACACCACCCTGTCTAACACCTGCTACCAAGAAGAACAATACAAAGAAAGTAACCTTCTGTGAAATAACAGAAGAGATATACTATGAAAACGATGTCGACCGTACTTTGTTTTATACCGCTTATGACTACGAAGAAATGAAACAAAAACGTTACAATGATATAGCAGACATACACTCCTTCAACTTCAGTGTAGAAGAGAATCGAGTATTCTTTAATGAAGATAAGTGTGTACTTAATGGACTAGAGAACTTTTTGACTCCAGAACTATACATGAAAAGTTTAAGAAGGAAAAGAAGTTATGTACATGTAGTATTGAAAGAGTATAGACGACAAAGTAAAGCTGGGGTATACGATGTTGAGAAGTTAGCTAATGTTGCAAAGCTCAAGAGTCTTTGGAGTACTCGCCGCGCCTTCCGTATCGGTTGTCATCAAAGTAAGAATTCAGTAGGCGCTAGAGCCGCATAGAAATAGAAGAGATGGACTGATATGTAACCTAAGTGTATCCTAGAGTAAAGTAAACTGTAAATCAGACTAGAAGCACATGATATGTTCTCCTACTAATATCAACTTATACTTTTAACTATACATGAATGATTATCTATCTAGACCGAGGATGAAGAAGTATGCAAGAGACTGAAGTGTGTCATACAATACTTATCATCAATTTCTCCTCAATCTTCTAGAATCTACTTTCGTCATGACAATTTGCTCCTCTTCTTCCTCCACATTCTCGTCAACAAACAATACATCTCGTCTTCTATGAGCTGCTGCTTCTTCTCTATGCTTGGCTATTCTTCTATGAGTACCAAATGCTTCCTCATCCGTATCTTGTCGGTGATGATCTCTCTTCTTCATCATAAATCTACTGCCTTGAGTAGCATTACGACGATTCTGAGGAGAGTTCAATTGTCTACGCTTGCCAGATCTTGAGGTACTTAAATCGAAATGATCCATAATAAGACCATTGCCTGGCATTGATAGTCCTCCGTCGGGTATCTTATGTGGCTTCCCTGCCTTGGCACCATGACCGATACTTTCTGGATCAACATCAACATCGTAATCATTACTTCCACTTCCTGATATTGCTGACGATGGTTTCTTACTTGTTGGTCTCTTGGTAGGGCTTGGTGTATCAGGAGGACCATCTACTGGACTCTTGGTGGGCGTGTCGTCAGGTGATGTTGGCGCCGAGGCAGATGGTGGAGGTGTCGGTACTGTAATGTCAACTGGAGGTAGCGTTGGTGACAAAGTTTGTCCTTCCAAGGCTGGACAGAACACTTCACTTGCCAGTTGAGGTTGTTGCTGTAGTTGAGTAGGATTGACAATAAGAGAGATGTGTGAGATTTGCATATCAACATGCTTGACGAGATATATATTGATAGACATCGGTACTTACAAACATTGCCCAAGCATACTCATCACCATTACCAACAGTCATCCAATCATCATCATCACAACTCATACTATACGTCCACATGACCCGATTCCTCATAATCTCACCACCTTCCGTCATACCCACTAATATAAGTATAACACCTCCCGGTACAATATCGATCTGTTCCTCTAATGATAATGTTGGGTCTAATGTTGAACTTATTGATGTGAATGATAATATTTCGGGAAGAGGAATGTCACTATTTAGATATTGATCATCTTGATTAATAATGTTCATGTTCTCGGATGTATCCATTTCTAAGAATTGTGCTGATAGTAATTGACTTGGTGTAAATTGTAATTGACGACCATTGCTAGTATCTTTGTTGGTAGACTCAATATTGATAGAAGTATCTTCATCATCATGTACAAGATGACTTCTACTTCTCATCCTATATATCTCCTCCTGACGAACTTTAAACTCTGGAAACTTTGTAAAGAATTCATCATTTGGTAATAGTGATGTCCATTGACCGAATTCACTTGAACTTGAATGTAATTCCAAATTCCTAAAATGTGAAGTAGAAGTTGGTTCATACGACTCCAAACCTTCACCTTCCAGCTTACGACGTCCTCCACTTGTTGGAGAATATGTACCATCATCAGTTGGGTACAATGTTGTACTTGTTGGATAATACGTTGGCTTCGACTGAAGAGTATCAAACATACGAACCTGTTTCTTAACAACTTTACGATCTTTCTTATCCATTTCTTCATACTCCTCAACACTTAATCCATGTTGTGATAATAAGTTAGACTTTAACCCATCTATACGTATCTGTTTCATATCGGACACACTACCACCTGATTCTCTAACTTGTGTTTTAATCTTTTTAAGTTCTTGTTTAGTTAAACCTTGTTCGTTGTTACTGCTGTCAATGTTGATATCTCTCATTGAATCTGCGGGATTAACCTGAGAGCCTGCTGAATCTCTTTGTTGATCTTCGTCTTGTACACTTGTAGGGGCATACGTTGGCCAAGGCACTGTAGGACTGTATGTCTCTCCTACATTCCCTCCCTGTCCTTCATTTTGAGCAGTGGGCATTTCACCCGTAGCACCAGTAGCCCAATCCAATGTCGTTGGACTAAATGTTGGCCACCAAGTTGGCATTGCAACATCAGGCTTGGAGGCCGGTTGACGTGTTGCTGCGTCGAATGGTTGTGGCGTTGTTGGGGAAGGACGGGGTGGTAAGAATGGATCATCGGGTGTAATTGGTGGTGGTATCTCATTGTTGCCCCCATTGGAAGGTGAGCTGCCTCCATTGCTAGAATCTGGTGAAGGCAAAACATTGGAGGGAGCATCACCCAATAGACATAAAGTGCCTGCTATACCGGAATTATCTTTAATTGTATCAACTTCACAATTTTGTGATAAGTTGATTCGTATATGAAATGTTTGGGGTGAACAACTGCATATACTGCTAGATGTTTGGAGTGTCCTTGTTGTTACGACTTGGTTGTTGAGTTTGTGCTGGTGTGATTTTTTTCGTTGTTGCAATTTGTGTGCTAATTGATTTATATTACCATCATTATTGTTGATTGTACTGCTGCCTATCTGTTGTTGGGCAGTAGTAGTTGTTGTTGTAGCGAGTATTATTATTGGTAGCAACTTCATACTTTGCCTGTATACTTAGGTTATTATCCTTGTCGAGTCGCGTCTACTTAGATTTTGCTCATATGATATGCTCAAGTTTATATTGGTTTATATTGCAATAGATTTAGTATTGATATATCTCTACTAGTGCCTACCTATATTAGCAGCTTTATCGATATGTATAGATGATATGAAGTAGTCACAAAACAGACTAGATAAACGGCAAGGGAGATAGCGGCAATCAAGACGTTTATCAAGTAGAAAGTAGGCTAGTAATTTTTCATTTAGCCGTTTAAGATTGATTTCGTTGTATCGCTAAATCATTCCTTCATGAGAGTTTGTTGCGATCTTTATCTATCTTCTCTATCTACTCTGTTTGCCATTTCATTTGGTATGATACTGACAATATATCTTAATCAGTATTTATAGCTTTTTCGAATTGCAGTAGTCCGTAAACAGGTGCTGAGTTGGTATGACAGACATCTCCTTTAGAGGATACTATCACTGGTTTTAAATTATTGAAAAAAGAGGGGGGCATAGATTATATATCCTTTATTATATCAAGCAAAGATGGGCCTACATTGTTTAAAGCGATATATTCTTCTGCTACTGTTGCTACCTTTTCTTATTATTAATCAAGCTAGAGTAAATGCATTTATATCGAGGATACCGACATCAACTAAAATACCCATCAATAACAACATACAACAAACTCCAATACAATACAACTATAATAATCCACAACTATATGCATCTACGAAATCTACTACTACCGCATCTAAAACAAAGAAGAAGAAACAGCAACAACCAGATGATAACATATCATTCTCCTTCCAATTTGATACAACCAAACATAAACATCGTATATTAATCAAATGTTTATTTGCAATATTACTTTATATGAGTTGTGGTGTTTTATCCTATTCATACATATTTGAAAAGTGGCCTATAGTGGATTCATTATACTTTAGTGTTGTTACCTTTACAACTGTTGGGTGAGTAGTTATGATATGTATGAAGTATTTGGTTTTGATCTTCTTTACAAAAACAAAACACATGTCTCATACCATCTATCACACATAAACTCGCATTCAGATACGGTGACTTGATACCAACAACCGATGCAGGACGACTCTTTGCCATATTGTACGCCTTTGCTGGAATATCAATAGTAGGGGCGTTGTTAGGTGTTGTCGGGGTTAATATCATCGAAGCTGAGAAAAATGCAATAAAGAGGACACGCAATTTGGCCAGAACAAAGTTGCTAAGTTTGTTTGATCCGTCCAAGAAGAAGAAGAAGATAATGAATAAAGGCAAGGCGAATTGGAAACGCACAAGAAGAGAAAGATTGCTTCATATATTACAACAGAATCGTAACATTGGTATCTTACAAAGCATATATTCACGACTCTTTGCTATACGAATACGACCAGACAAAAGCAAGTCACTTTTACGAACTGTATTTGATACCTTCACTGATTGTTACTACATCTTTGTACCATTCATATCATTGGCATTATACATTGGTCGACAGGAAGGGTGGTCAATAATAACAAGTATATACTATGCAATGGCCACGGCTAGTACCGTAGGATATGGTGATATGTCACCAACATTTCAACACACAAGATTACTATCACTATTATTCATACCATTGGCAGTTATCAGTCTAGGTGAGATACTAAGTCGTATCGCCGGATACTTTATTAGACGTGATACAATCAAGGCAGAGAAGGAGTTTATGAGTCGTAGAATGACATTGGAAGATTTGTATGAAATGGATACTAATAATAGTGGGGAGGTAGACTTGTTCGAGTTCCTATCCTTCATGTTGAGTAAGATGCAGAAAGTTGATATGGAATTGATGAATGAATTAAAGGACTTGTTTGAGAGTTTAGATGAAACACAGTCCAATTCAATACAGAAAGAGGATTTGTTGATTATGGCTCAGGTTAATGATTGGCGCGACAGTAGAGTTGGTTCATTGGGCTATATCTAATTAATGCCAGCGTCCGTGAATTAGTAACAAACACTATTATATTATACATTACCATACCAACTATTTTCTTGACTTGATCTCTTCTTGTATATACCGCTCTCGTCGCCTTACCATTGGTCGTTTTCACGAACTCTCTTTCTTTATGAAACACTCCCAATTCAACACTTTAACATCACATCTTAATATCATTTACACTTATCCATCCTGCTCATCATATCCTACTTCTTCATGACAAGCTACACCGAACGACACATGGCGTTTCTGATTTTCATCAGAAGAAGTATCCCCACTTTCTTCTGGAAGATCCCCAGTCATTAGCGACCTAACACTACTTACACTTCCCCTACTATCCTGAGTCTCTATTGTTATCCTTCTTTCCTTCATTGTAGTGTCATCCTTACCTGCATCTAGTTTGTCCCAATATAAACTAGATGAATCCTCAGAAGAATGCTCGTCTTCTTTTGGCGCTTGATGTTGTCTCCTTAGTGTTGCCAACCCATTCCTTGTACCACGTTCAGAGTCATCAATACCAGCCATAAGGTCAAAAGAAGATCTTCTACCAAGCATTGAACGTTTGCCTCGTTTGATTTTACAAATATGTCGAATCTGAACAATCACGGCGATTGCAGCAAACACAAGGAAGAAGATAATGGGCAAGAAGAAGTTCTTGACTGTAATTTCATCCATCTCATCTCCTTCTGCTTCCTCTGATAGATGCACATCACAACCTACTTGAGTGGGAAACTCATCTTTTGAAGCCTGAAGTGACACACCAAGACGTTCACCTCGATACATCCAGTACGAAACCCCCGATGATATACCTTGTCTGAGTGGGAATGCCATCGGTACCTCGGCAACAACCGATGTAGTATACACTAGTTCATTCGTACACATCGACTCCAAAAAGCTCGTATCCATCGATGTATCTTCATATCCAATAGCAAGTACCTTACACTTACCTTTCAGATAGTCGTCCATTACCCCAGCAAATTCATTCCCATCCTCGTGGAAGTAGAAGTTAGCATTAGGGTAGGCAATTTGATACTCCTTCTTGAGAGCAGGATGGGCACATATCCTATACCCCGCTGCAACTGCCTGATCAATTGACTTTACAGCATCTGAAGTGCCAGATAGTGTGAGGAATGCAGCAAGGTTAGCTACATATGCACTGACTGCAATGAGAATGAAGAAGCCAAATCCAAAAAGAAGGAGCTTAGTCGGGAGACTGGAGTCATCATCTTGCTCAACTCCGGCACTGCAAAAGAACTATAACATGAAGAATAACATAAAGATGAGCACCAAAGTTTCATTTGAACACAAAGGTCAGGATATAAGCTATTGTTGCACTTACCAATCCCTTCTGCAAGAACTGATCAAAGGATAAACGGCAGTATTTGAGGCTGCTATCTTTCAAGGGAGTCTTCTTCCTTCGTGATCCCATCCTCCTATTACTCTTCCCTGATTCAATAAACCACACAGATAGGAAAGCAGCCGCGGCAATCACGCCTAAAACTAATCCCCACAATCCCTTCGAAAAGGGTGCCAATACTTTGCTAACTTGATCCATGAGCGTATCCTTTGTCCCTGGCTTAGGTATCACCAAGTATGTCTTATCATATGTAAAGGGTAATGAGAATGATGCCATTTGCAGACGCTGAGATGTAACCCAAAATGGACCGATTGCCATGTCCACTAACCCATCTTCAATATCCTGAACAGCAGCAGTAAAACTACTCGCTGGATGTACAATGCCTGATACTCTCGACCGATGTGTAAAGTTCATACTTTGTATGTCCCCCTTGGATATCTGTTTTTGGTGTATGGTATATCATTAATCAGTTAAGAATTAGATAAACAATTAACTCAAATCAGTTACAATAATCCTATACACCACATAAAATTCAATTCTTCTACAACTCACCTCCATAATTTGTTTTGCAAAGTGAATGAATACCCCATCATAGGGGACACTGTCATCATAATACTCATCTCCCCTGTCAAGTAGGATCTCCCCTTCACTATCCATCTTATACATGTATGGATTAAGATAAGTTGGTACAGCTCTGTGGGGATTTGCAATGTATAATAATGTATTCAGACACATACAGACTAAAAGTGACACAAGATATGCACAAAATAATAATAAAACTCACGCCTCAATATCAATACCACCCAAAGCCCTACTTCCAACAATATCATCCTCTACCTCTAACCAATCATCTGCTGTAGAATTACACGTCGAATATGAATAGTATACATCAATATTCTCATCATTACTCTCATCATATCCAAAATAGCCCGAACGATAAACGCGCTCTTCACTATATCTTTTGCAAGTCTTTGCATCGACGTAGCAAAATGATCGGAAGCAATATGGTGGTACAATATTTGTGGTATTAGATAATGTTGTTTGATCAGTAAATAGTTGATCTAATTTGCACGAAGGGTCGTGTAAAAGATCATGTTGTTGACAAGTTGAAGCTCCGTATGAAAATGGTACGAATGATCCTCCTAGTGTGAGTTGTATACCTTTTTGACCATTAGATAATGTACAGTATCTATTAGTAAGAGAAGATAGAGTTGTGGTTGTATTGAGGCACGGACAGCCTTCCATTCCAGCCATGACGACAGTAACTAATACCTAGTTGCAATAAGGAGTTGATTGAGTTAGTAGAGTGACATTAATCTCGAGTCTGAAGCGACAAAGACGACATGGGGGTATTACTTAGGGATATACAAAAAGAATGTAATTAATGATACCCCTCTGTATCTACTCTGTATAAGAGAGTTTCATTCTAAGTTTAGTGGTCACCCTTTATATTTTTTGCCCAAGTCTTTTCTCCCTATTGTCGCGGTATCCAGGTCGTATCTGCATTGAAATTTCCTCCCATATTCTCTCGTACCAACTATTCTACTATATAAACCTCCTTCCATACTTATCAATACGACTGTTTGTACTTACATTGTCCTTAATCATGATGTCAAAACACCTCGGCATCGCCGCAGTCTTTCTGACGGTATCCCTCTCAAATGTTACTGCATTTTCACCATCACACTTCTCTCCATCTCGTGTCGTTATTGGCGGAGGAATACCATTGCAACAATCCAATAGCCCTTCTACTACTACCACACTCAACCTATACAAAAAGACAAAGTGGACACCATCAGGAGGTGCAAACGTTGCAATACCAAAATGGAATAAAGATCAAGGATATGATGGTGGGGTATCCTATGCTCCACAACAAGAAGTAGGCTTATCAAATAATAATATACCAACAACATATGGTGAATTACTAACCAATGCAGGAGGTATGACAGATATATGCGCCTTCAATGCAGCCTCGACATCAATAACAAACAAATTATCAAAGAATGGTAGTGTAACTGCTGATGATATACATAATCAAATTGCATTGGCGAATGAGGTGGTTAGTTTAGTACAATATCATTTCCCGGGTAGTTTGGGTAGTTCGGAGATATTACGTAGAGTACAGAATGTATTAGATGGGATGGATTTGATTAATCAGAATATATTATTAACACAGTCTGGTAAGTAAAAAGAAGTTTACAGAGATGTGTTACGATATTGTATGAGTTGTGTTGCAACATCTCATTCTCTATCTTCTCTCTCTTCTTCAAAACTTCAGTTTGTCCTGATGAAATTAATCACGAAAAGGGAGATATTACCGACCTCTTTATTGAGAACATCGGTGGGGGTAAGGTCTTTCACCTTGGTGGATTAGCAGGTGTACCATTCACTGGAAAGGTGAGTTATTAGTTAGTATTATATTGTTTTGTTCACATCTCATGACCACATCTTATGCTCATTCTCCATTAATCTTCATTCTAATCAACAACAACAACGTCTCTTATTATAGACTGGCTTCGGTGCATACTCGGGACATGTAGAAGATCACGGACATTGCTTCGTATTACAAGCTCCACATATCGGTATGTCAAATGATTTACAATTTGGTGAGTATTCACGAGATGGTCAGGCATCAGCTGGACATGCCTGCGGTGCCGCAGTCGGTGCCATGTGTCACTGTGCCGCCGGTAATCCCATGCCTCGGTTAGACGCAACACCAAATGATTATCAAATGGCATTCTTAATACAAGAAATTGGTAAACGAATGGATTCATTACAATATATTACCGATGAGAATAGTAAGCAGGCTGAGTTGGTACGACAGACATCTCATATTAGAATGGATTCATTACAATATATTACCGATGAGAATAGTAAGCAGGCTGAGTTGGTACGACAGACATCTCATATTGGAAGAGAAATGTTAGATGAATGTTTACATACAAACTTTGGTGATGAGAATAGTATGTTGTTTGTACTAACGGGGATACAGATTAATATGCCATTTGATTTTGAAGACTACTTTCAGCCACTGAGCTTTGAAATTCGTAAGAAGGATGGAAGTGTAATTGATTTATTCCAACAGACATTTGGAATGTAAAAGAGCATGATTAGTAGATATTATAGAGCTCTCCTTAAATGTATATATACTGCCTCATCTTGGGGAGTCTTTGTTTAATATCTTATTAGAGACGTGTATTCATCAAAGCCTATTTCCTCTATTAGTATTAGTTATTAGAGATAACCGATAAACTTTAATATATACGCCTCATTTCTTGTCTTTGTTTCATAGAAGATACCCGAAAACTTTGATGTATGTCCCGACACATAATTTCATTCCTCTGCATCCATGCCTCATAGTCATAGTCATAACTTAGTTTGTTGGGTATTGCAAAATAAGTTCGTCGTTTGATGTTGTTTACCCATTCCAATTATTGATGTGATATTTGAATTAATGATGAGGATATATATTGGACTCAGAGGCATTACTACTACAGTCATCGGCTATCATATCGAGCTAGAATCAATTCTATTCTATCCCAGACAAATCATCAATTTTTGTCGACAAATCGTCATCTACTGCAGTTGTCGAAAGATGCGTGATATGTGTCCATATTAGACTATTACTAGTATATCAATTCCCAATGTTATATCATCGCCACACTCTGTTATTGATGAGTTGACACAAGTGTTGCTAGAGTGTATTGCATATCGACTAGATTGCAGTTGATATGCATGGATAAGGATAAATAAATGCCCTGTTATGGATAATGGATATGACGTCAGTACTCCTTTAGACGAACTTAGACCACTAGCCAAGACTCTGAAGAAAGAGAACTATTCTTCCTGTCTCTTCTGGCAGCTACGTCAGTGTATTAACATGTGAGAATCAGTATATTAACATGTGCAAAGCATGAGAAATATTTGATTTACTGTCTCTATGACAACTGTTTTACGATCTAAACATTACTGCCAACATCACTGCCAGATAGGTTCGCTTCAATATACCTTTTAGGTTTGCATTAATATTTCTGATTATAAACAGTGGAATTGGTATAAAGACTGTAGAAGTTAGCATGCTGTCATGTGACAAAAGTACCGTAACGACAAAAAAATTGAAGGAGATTTGTCTAGTTACTGCTAATCATATGCCCCTGAATGGGTGGTTCGCTGCGCTCCCCTTCTCCTCTTCAGCGGATAATGATGGAGGATTCAGGCTCTTTATTATAAAGGAATCTCGACGTCATCACATCGACGTCATCATATCGACGTCATCATCTTCTAGAAGCACACATCCGACTCATGCTCATTTGTGTCATTTTTTTTGCTAATTGATGAGCTCATAAATCACATCTTTGCAACTTCGTAACATCTCCCAAATACTCCATCGTTCATCATCATGAATCTATCTGCTGCATCATTGCTACTTCTTACCTCCATTCCCGGTGCTCTATCGGCTAATAAGGTATGTCATTTGTTTATATATGTTGTTCATATCATGTGTTCGTTCGGCGGAGTCGAGAGCGGAGAAGCCCATCATATCGTCGGTCTCTCGATTGTCATTGCTCTGGTGCACGACGATGACGATGATCTCATTGCAATATGTTACTGTGTGTATATACATCATCGGAGACAGCATCTTGGCGATCGGTGTGCTACTCGCGTTGGTCATCGGTCATCGGTGTCTACCGTCGGTGCAAAGTACGTGACGATATGATCTGTTGCAATGACGTATGTTGATCATATCATGTGTTCAGTGGTGAGAGTCGGAGGGCAGCGTCGTGTTGTTTATACCCATCATCGGCTGGTCGATGTATGATAGAGGCGATCTATATTGCGCGTTATATTTTGATACACATCATGTGTACTTATTTAGAAGATACCACATTATTCGCCTCGCTCACCTACATCTGAATCAAATATTTTCTCTCTTCATTCACATATCCCCCATCTAAGGTCATGCGAGGAAACACTAGTAACCTTCAAAACAATGGTAACCAAAATCCAGGAACTCCTCCTGGTCAGAACATGTTTGACCCAGTAGCTACTGAAGATCCCTTTGACAAACTTTGCGGTGTCTACTATGGTTCATCCATGGCTACCATTCAAGGACGTGTTCTCTTCGGTGGATGTACCAAGGCTAGTTCCCAAGATGCATGTGATCAGGGTGGTTTCTTCGTCCGAAGTTTTCTCGATCCATCTGATATCAACTGTGATGAGCGTTGTGAGCCCAACACTTGCCGTGGTGCTGACATTATCATCACCGCACAGTCCAATGGCGTGTCTTGGTCAAGTGCTTCTTCTACCACCACAATGGGCATGGTAGAAATCACGGTAACAAATGGTGAGTCCAAGGACGGAACCAAACCATGTGGGGGTGGTGGAGATAACCTACCCATTCCATACGACTGTGAGGCTACTGTTAGGGGTGGAGCAACCAGTTTCTCTTGCCTCAGCCAAGAAATTCCGGGTCCATTCGGACCTATCCCAGCTGGGGTCCTCCGTGCTGATGCCACCTTATCTCAAAGTGGTGTTTTGAACTGGCAGGCTAGTGCCCTTAACCCCCCAGAAGGCACCCCAGCTCCTTCTAATGGTGAACTTCAGCAACAGCCTGGTGACTATCTCAAGTCTGGCAATATCATGGGTAAGAAATTCGAAGATATGGGGGATTGTCACGCCCATTCAGCTGGAAGTATGGGTGCCGTGACTTTGGGGGTTAGTGACCAAATGATGGAAGAAATGTGCTCTGGATATGGTCGCTAATTTGTGAGGCACAGAAGGAGTTGGTTTGTGTTTTTGGTGATGTGGTTTTAACATATCAACAATCCACTATGATAATAACCTTAGGTGAATGATAACTAAATATAGTCGATGAGATAGCAATATCCTGTGCTATCCTTGCATAACTATCTTGCTATGGTCTTTAGTCTTCACAATCTGTACAAGATATCCCTGCTCATCTCCTTTCTACACCCGAGGCACAAGTTTCATGGCAGGATAAGGATCAGCCTTTAACATTAACCTTTGTTTCGGTTTCCATGTCTTGGTATTATCAACAAGTGATATCTCATAATCTTGGATTAAACGTGCTACCAACACCTGAATCTCTGCAATTGCCATATTAGCTCCTAAACATCTACGTTTCCCTCGACCAAATGGATCAGCGAAGGATGGATGGTCTATGATCTCAGATGGAGTACCTTTTCGAGACTCGATTGCATCAGGCATGAATCGCTCGGGCATGAATTGATGGGGATTGTCAACATACTTGGTATCCATTGGAAAGCCACGTAGGTTGAGGGAAATCCTCTTTCCTGCTGGTACTCGGTATGCATCATCTCCGACGATTACATCAATATCATCTTTCAACTTCTTGGTTGATATAGGTGTACTTGGTGTAAGTCGATGACTTTCACGGATACATGACTTCAGATATGGTAGATTGTCCATCTGTTCAACTGTAGTCAAGTCTGCACCCTTTAAGACGGACTTCAATTCATCAGCCAACTTTCTTTGCTTGTCAGGATTAGAAGCAAGATTGAGGAATATCCAACTCATGACATAAGAAGTTGTATCTACTCCTGCCATAAGCAGTGGACCACTAAAGTCTACTATTTCTTCTCTTGATACCTTCCCTCGGTTCACAAGACGTTCAACGAATGGAAGATGTTCCTTCATTGCAGTGACTGGGCATTTACTACTCTCTTCTTCAACTCCTTCATCCTCTGTGTCTATAGCAGCTGCCCCTGTATTCTTTTGTTCCACTTCTTTAACAAACTGAGCAGTCTTTTGTTTACCAAAAGTAAATGATTGATCCATCTTAACCTTGAACTTTTGATACAAATCACTATCAAATACTTTCTCTAATGGATTCGTTAATACCTCACCAGTTAAATCAAATGCTTGTGTTGTTGAGATAACAAATTCTATATCTTTTGTAGTTGCAACTTTACTATTTGTCGTCTGGGGACTCTTTCCATACATTACTGTAGTAAACATATCAAATGATGATCGAGAGATAAAGTCTACGAATTCTATATTCTTCTGTTCAGTAACTTCACATCCAGCAACTTGTGAGATTTGTGAAGCAGTCTTGGCAATATCAGGGAGATACATTGCCCACTCAACAAACATATCCTTTTCTAATGGTTGGCGCCACTCCTTCCATTCAGGCCCGGTACTAATACCCTTTATTCCCATTGTATTATTTGTTTCTTTATAATAATCACAGAAGGTAGTGACGTCGGCTGCAGCACTGGAATAGTAGAGGATGTAGTAGGCAGAAGGCAGTAGGCATTAGAGAAAACACAGAAAAAGTTCACATCTTATGCACAAAATATAAACTTACCCGATTGGCCACTTCCCTTCCTTTCTTAATACAGTATCAAATACACGAGGGTCACATATAACTAATTCGTCGTCACCCATTATTGACATGCCGAATAATGGTCCGTACTCGGAGTACATATCCTATATATTTCAAAGAAAAACATAGATATTCAATTTGCAAAAAAGTGCATAAGATGTGCACAATATATACATCATCTATACACCATCAACACTCAACTAATAAACATACATATATGCACACTCACCTCATAAATACCATTTAAATTATCAACACCACCTCGTATCATAAAGTCGGGCAACGTTCCCACGAACGGCCACTTTATTGGACTTGGTGGTTGTGCTATTTTAAATGCCATACAACAAGATTGTGTTGCAACCAGCGCCGCCGTTACTACATAAAGTAAGATTGTGTTAATGGATATCATTGTTTTAATGCTATTAAGAATAGGTCTACTGGATTATTCTTTGTACCTATTGCAATGGCAACAATAGCACAACTTTAAAAAGGTGAGATAGAGGCTATTTCGAAGAGCTTCCTCGGCGAGGTGAAAATGTCCTACTCTTTCTCCCATCTCATAATGGGCCTATATTCTCCATTGGGGGCCCATGTTTATATACTTACTTTGCAAGCTCTATCCGAGAATCAACAACCTACTATGTGAAAAGAAAGAACAATAGCTCAACTTCACTTTTGTACAACATAGATTTCTTACACTGACTTGACTACTTATCTACTTCGACTTCGACATCTATCGACCTATCTAGCATCTCTTCTCTTCCCATTTTTATTCTCTGTATCCCCTAGACACATAATAATGCTGCTCTTGAACTCTATGTAGCTGTTGTTGTTGTGGCTGATGCTTCTTCCCTTGCAGCATAAACTTTCTTGGTTGATAGCTTGGAGATGATGATAATGGTGAGTGTGAATCACTCACCGAACGGCTGTATTGTCGACCAGCATACTGCTGCGGCTGCTGAGTCATCATTCCTTGACTTCGTGAAGAGTTGATAATCCCTCGAGGTGACCATCTTTGGCTCGTTGGAGGCGGTGGTAGAGGTACTTGGTTATTAGCAACAGCAGTAGGTTGAGCAACCTGCATTTGATTATGAGTAGATCTCATAACAAGTGTACCCTTCTTCTTACGCTGTTTACTTGGCTTGATTTGAGGAGGTGTTACTGCTACATTATGATAGCTATCTCGAGGGGCATATTGAGCGGAAGGAGGATGACCTAGATGATGCATACTTGACGTTCGAGCATGTTGTGAACTCATCATCATATTCTGCTGCTGTTCTTGAGCTTGCATCTGTTGTTGCAACTTGGCTTGTTTCCTTGGACTTAGTTGATTTGGATAGTTCAATCGATCACATTGTCTTATGAACTGTTGTAATCGTTTGATGAATGCCGTCGGCATATCCATTTCAATATTGTTATGACCAGCACCACGGGCCCAGAATGGAAAAGACAGTGCCTTGTCAGGCAAGGTTTGGAAGAGAGTCTCGCCGTGGTAGAAGGGTACTACCTCGTCATTACTGCCGTGAATGACATAGACAGGACACCTGGTGATAGTGTTGAAATAAGTATAAAAGGTTGTATCATGAGCATATGACGGGAAGGGAAACAGAGTAGTGGCAGAGATAGAAAAGGATACTCACGTCAAGTCACTAACTCGATCGATATTCGGAAACAAGTCCCCAACAGTAGTGAACCCAACATCAAAAACAACACGGATGACAGACAAGAAGGGACTATGCAACACTACTCCACCAATCACTTCTTCACTAACTGAGAGGTTACGCTTCTGAACACCACTAGTCGTACGCGTCCGTGTCTCCTCCTGAATAGGTTCACGACTTTCAGTAGCAAAGCAAACTTCATCTGTAACACTGCATTTATCTTGTTCTTCAAGATCATTACAGCCGAATCTACCTTGACAGAGTTGTTGTGCTAACCAACACGTTGGACCTGAACCGACACTCTTGCCATAGAGAATGATATGCTTACTTGGTATACCTTCGACGGAAGTCAAATAACTGTATACACTTGATATGTTGGCATAGCAATTCTCCTCAGAGGGTGTGGGTACTGACCATGTATGTGAGTTTAGTAGGTTTGAGTTGTATCTTTGATGATGACTGTGTCGATGTTGGCTAGTAGAACTATGTCGTGAACTACCTGACATGTCCATGTTATTAAAACTTGAACGACGTGTTGATGATGACGATATCGATCTTTCATACGGAGTTGCATGTTGATGATGAGGAAGAGTAGGAGTAGGTGATGACCAATCACCACAGGCATTGGAAAAATCACACGCATTCTCTTCCTCTTGTTGCACTACTCGTTCATCATTTACATATGAGGTACTAAACATCAACTCATCCATACCACCACCGCTACCAGCTGTTGCTTCATTAGGATGAATAATTGGTGCAACAAATACATCTTTAGAATAACGACATCCACCAGGAGTTTGTTCCCAACGATGCTTATCCAATCCACCACTCACACACCATAATTTCCATGCATTAATTTCTCTACCATACACATTATAAAATTGTGATACATATGTCGACTCTTCAATACTAACTCCGTATCCAGAATAATCATAACATATTACATTCACTTGTAATAATCGTGATAAGTCTATTAGGAAGGAGGAGATTAAACCAATATCCTCAGCATTGCCATGGGAGTAGAGTAGTGTATACTTTTGTGTCTGGGCTAGTATTGGATTTTTATTGTTGTGGGATGATGTAGATTTGTGTTGAATATGTATAGCTGGTATTAAATTGTATTCATCCTCTCCTTCTTCTGAGTTGTTGCTCTTATTGTTCTTGGAATAGATCCAGAGATAATTGATTGATAAGTTGGCATATCTTTTATTAGCTAATGTTTCTCCTCCTCCCGTATTTCCAGCTCCATTTGAGCTTGGGAAGTCCAATATGTTAGGCGGGGAAGGCGGTTGGAATAAGATACTCGAAATGACTGTATTACCCATACTGATTTATATAACTCTCTTTGCAAATGACTCTCTCTACCTCTCTCTTCTGATTTAGCAGCACAATCGAAACAAACAATTCAATCCTAATTTACTTTGTTTTTCAATACGTTCAATAACAGCTGAACAATAATTTAATATATCACCCAAGTAATGTAACGTGATATGTAACCAAAGTAAAAAACAGATTAATTGGATAGTGGTTGTTGCAACGCTTATGATTATTGATAAATCACTTGAGGATATGCCTCCGTAGTAGTAAGTTGTTGTTGATAAGCTAGCGGTATCCTTGATGTAGTAGAGTGGGATGATGTCGTTATCAGTTGAAGAATAGATGATAGTATAGATATTGTAGAATGTAAGTATTGATAATGTTGATACTAATAAGTCGAGGAATTGTAGGAAGAGATCAGCAGTAAACATTTCATTTCTATCCTTTGCAAAGCAAAAATGATTGTGTTGAGACTCTTTTTTAGTTGGCTAATTGCAATTGCAAAGATTAATCTATGTTCAATAATTGCAATAAACTGTTATTACTAGTGGTTGGTTACTACCGGCCTTTCACTAGTTAGTGCCACTTTGTGTGAGTAGTAGGAGATCATCTCTCACTCACTCACAAATTTTTTTAGATGGGTGAATTATCCTTTGGGGTATCCTTAGAATAAATGTGTTAAATGTAGGTCTAAATTCTACGTATTCCTATGTACTGGGTGAACAGTAACTTAATTTGATCCTTACTAATTATTCCTTGGGTATTCTTAAGTTTATTCTTGCAAGTAGCGGTTTGGAGACTCAGGTCGATACATAGACATCTCAACCTAAGAACCCAATCTTCTCCTTCATCATTTTTTTATTATTCAACATGGTGGCAATAGACGCCGAAATGGAAGGCTGTCCGTGCATCAATACAACCTCTATACTATCAAATCTTACCGATAGATATTGCACATTATCTAATGGTCAAAAAGGTATACAACTAACTCTAGGAGGATCATGCGTACCATTTTCATATGGAGCTTCAACTTGTCAACAACATGATCTTTTACACGACCCTTCCTGCAAATTAGATCAACTATTTACAGATCAATCAGCATTATCAAATACCACAAGCAGTAATAATAACAATATTGTACCAGCGTATTGCTTTCGAGCATTTTGCTACGTCGATGCAAATACTTGCAAAAAATACAGTGAAGAACGAGTTTATCGTTCGGGCTATTTTGGATATGAAGAGAATATTGATATATACTATTCATATTCGAAATGTAACTCTACCGCAGAGGATTGGTTAGAGGTTGAGGATGATATTGTTGGGAGTAGGGCGTTGGGTGGTATTGATATTGAGGCGTGAGTTTTTATTCCTTTTTGTGCATATCTTGTGTCACTTATGTCTGTATGTGTTCTGAATATTACATCCATTGCAAATCTCCACAGGACGGTACCGACATATCTTAATCCATACATGTATAAGATGGATAATGAAGGGGAGATTCTCCTCCATAGGGGAGATGAGTATTATAATGATAATATCCCGTATGACGGGGTATACATTCACTTTGCAAAACAAATTATGGAGGTGAGTTGTAGAAGAATTGAGTTGTATGTGGTGTATAGGATTATTGTAAACTGTTTTTATTCAACTGCTTATCTACTTCTTAACCAATGTATTATATACAAAAACAGATATCCAAAGGAGACATACAAAGTATGAACTTTACACATCGGTCGAGAGTATCTGGGATTGTACATCCAGCGAGCAGTTTCACTGCTGCCGTTCAGGATATTGAAGATGGATTAGTTGATATGGCAGTCGGTCCATTTTGGGTTACTTCTCAACGTCTACAAATGGCCTCGTTCTCATTGCCCTTTACATATGATAAGACATACTTGGTGATACCGAAGCCAGGAACAAAGGATACGCTCATGGATCAAGTTAACAAAGTATTGGCACCCTTCTCTTATGGATTGTGGGGATTAGTTTTGGGCGTGATTGCCGCGGCTGCTTTGCTGTCGGTGTGGTTTACAGATAGATCTCCTACGCAATCAAACAATACTGACGCAAGAATGAGGAGTATGTACCGAAACAGACACCAAAAAGGTCGATTAGGAATAAAGGTATACAGTCGTTTAGCCCTTGACCAATGCTTAGAAAAGGGATTGGTAAGTACAAGATTTTTGTCCGTGTCTTCTCCTTATTGAATTAAGTTTTGGCCTTAACCATTATCATTATACATGTCATCAGTTCTTTTGCAGTGCCGGAGTTGAGCAAGATGTGAAATCCAGTCTACCGACTAAGCTCCTTCTCTTTGGTTTTGGCTTCTTCATTCTAATTGCAGTCAGTGCATATGTAGCCAACCTTGCTGCGTTTCTCACACTGTCTGGTACATCGGATGCCGTGAAGTCAATTGATCAGGCAGTTGCATCGGGATATAGGATATGTGCCCATCCTGCTCTCAAGAAAGAGTATCAGATTGCCTATCCGAATGCTAACTTTTACTTCCACGAGGATGGGAATGAATTCGCCGGGGTAATGGACGACTATCTTGCTGGTAAGTGTCAGGTACTTGCTATTGGATATGAGGATACATCGATGGATACGAGCTTTTTGGAGTCGATGTGTACGAATGAACTTGTGTATACTACCTCGGTCGTTGCTGAGGTACCGATGGCATTCCCATTAAGACAAGGTATAAATTCAGGAGTTTCGTACTGGATGTATCAAGGTGAACGACTTGGCGTGACACTTCAGACTTCAAAAGATGAGTTTCCAACTCAAGTAGGGTGTGATGTGCATCTATCAGATGAAGCAGAAGGTGATGAGATGGATGAGATAACAGTCAAGAACTTCTTCTTGCCCATTATGTTCTTCCTCGTGTTTGCTGCAATCGCCGTCATGATTCAGATTCGTCACCATCGAAATATCAAAAGGGGGAAGAAATCATTAATGGGTAGAAGATCTTCTTTTGATTTGGTGGCTGGTATTGATGGTAGGAAAAAGCAGGCAGCCAAGAGACGTAGTATGAACTTGAATTTTCAATTTCCCAAAGATGATGAATCAGATTTAGATGATTTGTACAATGAAAATGAGGACAACGTGACTACAAACGGAAGGAGGACATCGGCAGATGAAGCTCAAAGAACAAGCAGTAGGTCACTCATGACAGGGGATCTGCCAGAAGAAAGCGGGGATAATTCTTCCGATGAGAAACGCCATGTGTCGTTTGGTGTAACAGGAGGATATCAGTAACTGGATAGATGCTCAACATTCAAGTTGGTACCATTTGCTGGGGATGAATATATGAGATGATTATGTGATATATTAGTATATATAGTTAGGATTAGGATATAAAATTAACGAAAGAATATGAGTAGGAACATGTAGAGCCAAGATGTAGTTACAAGGGCAAGGAAAGCAAGAATACCATAACTCGTCTATCATTTTCAAAGTCCTCTCAGCAACAAGATATCATAACGTGGATAATGTTACCTTATATGACTTCTAACCGAAACAGACGTACAGCCAAGGATGATTTCGAGCAATTATTGTATGCGTATGCAATCATAAGTAGATAAGGATAGCAAGCGAGCTAGATGAGGGTCGGTATCCTAGATGGTATCTTTTTCAGTGGGGATTGGTGATTGCAATTTGCATTTTTTGGGGGGGTTGTTTTCTCTATTGAAGTGAGCTCGACAACAGCATTGACGATATCATGACGACTAAGATAACATCACTAACATATCTAGAATTCTATTCGGGCATTGGTGGCTGGGGATATGCACTCGAGCATGCCTGCCGATCCATTAACAATAACAAAAATAAAAATGATGGCAATGATGGCAGTGATATCCTTCTACAACCACAACTTCTAGCTGCATATGATCATTCTGATTTATGTAACTCTGTTTTACTTCATAATCATAAGTCCCCTGATATTTCAAGTAGTAGTATACCCTCGAGTGCCAATAAGAAGAGGAAGAAACAACAATCTCTAGCATCACAAACTCCAATCGAAAAACTATCACTCGAAACATTATCATCTTTCAATGCAAACTGTTGGTGTATGAGTCCTCCGTGTCAACCACATACACGGCAACATACGAATCAAATGAATGAAATGAATGATAGTCGTAGTAAGAGTTTTATACATTTATGTAATATGCTAAGTGAGATGGATGAAGGTAGTTTACCGCAGATTATTCTATTAGAAAATGTTGTTGGGTTTGAGAAGAGTTGGGAACATCAAGGTAGCTTTCAATTATTCCGACAAGTACTACACAAAAGAAATTATCAAGTTGTTCATATACATTTAGATCCTACTCATGTAGGTATACCAAACAATAGGCCAAGACATTATACAGTTGCAATACAAAGAGGCAGGAGAGAAGAAGAAAAGGGGGAAATTGGTAGATATGATCACTTGTTTTGCAAAGAGATACTCAACCAAGCACCGATTATACATGGTGAGAGTTCTCTGTTGGTTAAGACATCAACATTTACAAAACTTAGTTCCTTCCTTGATAGAGATATACCACCAAAGCATAATTCTCCAGATTGCAAAGAATCACAACAGAAATGTCAATCATTACAAATACCAATTAAAGTACAAACATCTTCATCGGCATGGTGCTTTGATATCGCCACCACAAACGACAATGATGAATGTATAACATCATGCTTTACACATTCATATGGCAAGTTTATTAGAGGTACTGGTAGCATATTGTATACTGGCCCAACATCTTCTTCTAAAGACGATGAGGATGGAGGAGATAATAAAGTTCAATTCAAGTTACTACCACCGGAAGAACGTACATATGATGAATCATGGTCTAAAGGTATTAATTGGGATTACATGAGATACTTCTCGGGTACAGAAGTTGCTAGATTGATGGGATTTCCAGTTGATGATAATAAAGAGTCTGCTGATGATGATAAGAAGAAGAAGAAGAAATGCCAAGAAGAGGAGGAGAAGGAATGTCATCGAAAGTTTTCATTTCCATCAGAGATTACCATGAATCAGCAGTGGAAGTTATTAGGCAATTCATTGAATGTTCGTGTAGCTGCAGCTGTAGCTGAGATGGGCATCGATTCTGTATACTCTTAAAATGGTCTTTAATTTAATACAAGGATAATATACGCATTCTTCTTCATCACTCGTCCCAAAACGCAGTCTTTACTTTTCTCTGTTCCTTTTGCATACCACTGGTAACATCTAATTCCAACAATGGTTCCAAGTCTTCTCTCTTATCAAACAACTTGACCAGTTGATTTAACTCCAAGTCACCAACATATCCAACAGATAAGTCAGCCGTTAACAGTTCATACCGAGCATAGTGATTAACAAAGGATATACATTTCATCATGACTTCGTGTGCCTCATTCGCCGAGTTGGGGGTATTATCAAAAACTATACATTGATCTGGCCGCTGTTCTAAGCGTAAGGCTGCACCGAGTAGCTCGGATCTTTCATTCTCATAGTTGTCATCTAAGGATACTCTTCTATCTGATGGAAAGTAGTTGGCCAAGCCAGTTGCAATTAGTACCGAATCAAGCTGAGATGAATCAAGATGAGAAGCTATTGCAATTGGCATGTCTACTTCTCGAAGTACGTCACTATAACGAGGAGTGGAGAAGAAGAAGAAGAAGAAGAAGAAGAAGAGAGAGAAAGTGAGCAACGAAAAAGTGAGATAACACATGATGTGCACTTTCACGAGATATATCCATATTAACAACTTACAGCCACTCTGTAATATCTTCTTGTACTGACATATCAGGGAAATCCAAACCAAATAGAGATTCCTCCTCTTGTGCATCAATCTTATCTAAATCTATTCCATACTTTTGAAGCAGGGTTCTATAATCAGCTTGTAAAATTTCCTGCGAGGGAGAGAAGTTTGGTATGAGTGATTATTGTGAGACGCTATCAACTAAACGAAATGTACACACGCCAAAAGATACACTTACATCATAGGCCACAACAATGTCATAGACCTCATTCGCATCCTCACTCCATCCAAATATCTCTTTTACAGCAACTTCCCAGTCTTGACCCATGATTCCTTGGTTGACTTGTTCACTTGATGGAGCAGTTCTGTCCAAATTATTTGCTAGTTTTGACCAGGCAAGGTAGTACATTGAATTCATTTCATCATCACTTGGTGTGGCCTTTGGAATGGTAGTTGTAGAAGAGGAACTGACACCGGTGGGTGAATCTTGATCAACTGAAGCAGTAACTACACTACTATCAGATTCAAGCCAGTTGTTGAAGGCTTCTTGAAAGGCAACATGAAATGTCTCGGCAATGTCTCTTAACTCGAAAATGTCATCTGTCCAGCGGAACACCTCACGAACAGCATCTTCTGGTTTGTATAATGATGCCTGTCTAATCTCATCGCTTGAATCAATAGTATACATGTGCTTATCAGCAACAGCTTTCCAAGCCTTTGCGTGCATTCCAATCATGTCAACAAGGACGCCTTCTAATCTGAATATTGCACCATATTCGCTGAATGGTCTTTGAACTCTTGAAAGGTAAGGATTGTAGCCTGTAGCAAGAGGGTCTACCTTGAAATCGACCACATTATTGATATCTTCCACAGTCAGTTCAGTATACCCAAGCAACATTTCTTTTCGTGCTTTAAAGTAATCTGGTTCGTCACGGGTATCTTTGTAATCTGGTTCGTCCATGGGTCCAAAGTACTGATGTTATGAGGTGAGTAAAGTCAAGGTTGAGAAGATTCATCTCCAGCAAGGCCAAACACAAATTTAAATGCATATCATCCTAGGACGTACCTCCCTACCTAGGACGTCGCTTATGCTAATCCCCTCACCTCTTCCTTTGAGATACTCATCAGCCTTCTTCTGTCGTTCTTCTCTTTCCCATTGTCGTCGTGCCTCGTCAAAGTCATCATCACTCATATCTTCTGCTTTGATACCCAGTGTCTCTTGCTCTTTTCGAAACCATTCAGGCATGGATCCATCACCAGATGGTGCTGCTTGTTGACTTTCACTAGTAGGGAAAGGATCTTCATCGTAGCCTACGCCAAACATGCTCTCCTTCTTCCGTTCCCGTTGTAGGTCTTCTTGAGACAGAAAGTCTTCCCGTTTTGGCCGAGAGGGACGTGGTTTTATCTCTGACATGATATCATCGGCATATTCATCCACATCTATGTCCTCTGACAGAGAAGTCTCATCGGCGGTAGTTGAATCAACACTTCTAATTGCTTCCTCCTCCATCTTCATAAATTCCCTAAATGCTGCCTCGTCGGCATCTCGCGCCTCTCTGTCTTGGTACTGTTTACCAGCAGTCTATATTATTATAGAGCGTGTGTTGTTAGAGGGGCATGAAATTAGATAAAGAGATAGGCAAGGTATTAACAATCGTACCTGCCAACAGAAAATATCATCTACCACGTCTGTCTCCTTCTTCTCTTCCATCCTTTTTAGGTTACCACTGGCATCAACTATGATATCTTCTTGTATCTCCTGCTCATCCTCGTTAAGTTCTAGTACTGCTCTCTTTGGAGGATCGGAAGAAGAAGCTGCTGTAACTGGGCGTTTACCAAGAATGGACATGATCTGATCATCATCGTCATCATCCAAATCAACAGAAGTAAGATCAATACCAAGCTGTTCACTTGCTGCACTGACATCAAAATCGTCATCACTTAACTGTGCATCAGCCATTTCCTCTGCCTTCTTGAGGGCTGTGTATGAGTAAGACCAGACCAGAATGAGGGAGATCAATATAACAATGGATAGTGTAAATATCTCGAAAAGTTCTTACCTTCCATATTCTTCCTCAACTCTTCAATCTCTTCCTCCGTTTGGGCACCAACCTTATTGGCAAGGTTCTGTAGTCTCTGTTCTTCATATGTACCAAACATACCACCGGTAGCAGACGGCTTATCTTCTCCTTCTCTGGTACCTCCTGAGTCTGAGAAGAATGGAGTGTTGGGCGGCGGCGGCGGTGGCAATGAGGAAAGAGAATCTTCTTCTTCCACTACTACTTCTTCCTCCAGTCCTCCTGACATATCGTTAACAAACGACACCTCTGATTCAACCCAGGATGGCATAGTCTTTTGAGTACCTTCAGTTGATGCTTGTGTTGACTCTGTATCGGGAGTAGCTGCAGCAGTCGATTCTTCTTCCTCGTCAATGATATCCGAGGTGCGAAACACTCCTGACAAATCTATTGGTCCACTAGTCTTCTTCTTTCGTAAGAATGCTGCTGATTGACGATCTTCTTCGGCATCATCAGACATCCAACCATCATCTTCTTCCATCAGTGTACCCCGTAATTCCTCTAATGATTCACGAATAGTATCATCCGTAGCCTTACTCATCAACTTGTCTAATAACCGAACTGCCCTTTCCTTGGTAATGCCTCCCTCTAACAATTCCTTCATTAACAAATCATTACTTGATTTCTCCACATCATCATCACTTTGCAGTCCCTTCTGAAGTACCTTAGTCAACTCTTCCTTCTCCTTGGCACGTTTCTCTTCGGTATCTTCTTGATATAAAAAGAATGGTTCAATCTTATTCAATGCCCGAGGCTTAGCAGTACGTTCATCATCCTTCATCCCCAACGCTACCTCCATTGCATCTTGTTCAGATTGTACCTCACGCCATAGATTAAGTAACTTGTATGCCTCGACAGTTTCCTTGGCAGAGAGTTGGTACTTCTTCTTCTTCTTGTCGGAAGATGCAAAACTTGATGATGTGGAGAAATCAAGTAATGATTTGTTAATGAAG